>Ga0164309_10000024_pt1 | contig 87661 bp, 70 predicted proteins | sample Whisoiple_247_MG_FD_109984 | JGI IMG/M metagenome (GOLD analysis project Ga0164309, IMG submission 109984) | Soil microbial communities amended with fresh organic matter from upstate New York, USA - Whitman soil sample_247_MG | ecosystem: Environmental > Terrestrial > Soil > Unclassified >... | reverse complement strand
TGCGGCCTCTGCGGCTCGGCGGTTCAAAACTCTGGGAGCGTCTTGATTGCCGCGCCGGGTTGAGTCGCGACGGTGATCGTGACCTGCGCTAGCGCGCTGCGGCGGGAACAGCGTCGCGGTTCGAGGTGCGTGGCTGGGTTGGGGGCGCCCACACTCTCACTCTTTAGGATTATTGCTCTCGCTCGGGGATCGAGTGCTGCGCTTCCGAAGCGTGGCTGTGCCGTTCGAGTCGGCACGAGAGCGCCGCAGGGATCGGGCAACGGCAGCCCACTGGGCTCATAACCCAGCGCGTGAGCGAACCCGGTTCGATTCCGGGCCCTGCAACGGTGACAACGCGAGGTGCGACGCGGCTCTCATAAAGCCGGCGGCTGTGGTTCGAGTCCACGTGTCACCACTCCGGGATCGTCTAGCGGCAGGACAGCTTCGCTTTGAACGAAGAAGACGCGCGTTCGAATCGTGCGCCCGGAACCAACGCGGGGCTCGCCGTCTGGTGACGGCAGCAGGCCTACACCCTGCAGAGAAGAGTTCGATCCTCTTGCCCCGTACTGCGCGCCGAGGTCCGGGTGACCTAGGAGGGCTTATAGACTCCAAAGTCGCGTTCGACTCGCGGGCGGCGCACGAAGGCATACAGCACAACGATCCGGTGGATCTGCCGGTCCTGATAAGACCGAGCGGCAGAGTTCGACTCTCTGGTGCTGTACCAATGCGAGATGAGCCAGCAAGCGACGGCACCGCTGTGACACGGCGGCTTCGCTCGGAGCGTTACCGAGATCTCGCACAACGAACCAATGCTGCGAATGCAAGCATTGGTTCTTTCGCGCACGTGGCGTAATAGCAGCCGCGCTGGTCTTAGAAACCAGTGGAGAAATCCGTGAAGGTGCAAGTCCTTCCGTGCGCACCAGACTGATTCCGTTCACCTCAGGAGAGGTGCGACGGCTTCGGTCGTAGAGACTATTCCGATAGTTCTAAACGGCCCTTCGGGAGCCACTGAGTGAAGCTCGGGAATCCCGGAACCAACGCTGTCCTGGCGAAATGGCAAACGCGCAGTTCTGAGAGGACTGTGAGGAAACTCGTGCAGGTTCAAGTCCTGCGGACAGCACCACCCGAGCCGGGCTCGAGAAAAGCCGGCTCCTACGCTCGTCTGGTGAAACGGCAAACACGCTCAGCTCAAACCTGGGTGCCTTGAAGAGCCGATCCCAGTAGGCCGCCCGAGGAGGCAGCCGAGACCGAAGTGGATGTCGAGTCAGATCGTCGTTCGGCGCGCGGAGGCCTAGCATCGCTAGGCCGAGCACGACGGGCGGCGAGCTGGCCGACAGACACGAGAGATCGGCTGCCGACGACCAGGCCTACTGGGATCGGCTCTGAGCTTGCGAGTTCGACTCTCGCGGCGAGCACGACACGAAAGAGACGACCCATGCATACCCGCACTTTGTTGCTTTCTCCTTGGTACATTCCGCTCAAAGTCTTGCGTTGGCAGGACGCCGTGAAGATGCGCTACGAGGGCACTGCCGACGTACTCGTGGAATACGACGACGAGATCGCTTCGCCGTCCGTAGTCTGGAAGATGCCGGCGGTGATGCGTCTACGTCGCATGCCGACGCAAAAGACGCGCGGGCTGCGCTTTTCGCGCATGAACGTGTACCAGCGCGACGGCTTTCGTTGTCAGTATTGCGGCGGCAGATTCCCGATCGCGCAGTTGTCTTACGACCACGTGGTGCCGCGCTCGGCGGGCGGCAGCACGACGTGGACAAACATCGTCACGGCGTGCAAGACGTGCAATTCGCGCAAGGCGAATCACAGCTGTGATGACGCTGGGATGTGGCCGCTCAGGGCTCCGCGCATTCCGAAGGCGCTCCCGCGCTTGCCACCGAGCATCGATTTGGACAATGCGCCGCAGGAATGGCTCGGCTTCGTGCGTGATCTCGCTTGAAAAACGTGTCCTGGTAGGTCTGCCCTCGGGGGCCTACCGGGATCATCTTGCTCCGTCACATGGAAGGTGAAGTGCCAGTGGTGGCACACCGGTCTTGAAAACCGGAGGTGGTAAAACACAGGGGTTCGACTCCTCCGCCTTCCTCGAAACGTTGGAAAGCTAATCGGCAAGGTGCCGAGCCCGTTTGCTAAACGGTGCGGTCTTCGGACAGTGGTTCGCTTCCACAGCTTTCCGCCGCTCGATCTCGCTCAACTCGGCGCGGCAATCAAGACACTCCCAGAGTTTTGAACCGCCGAGCCGCAGAGGCCGCAGAGATCTGAGGGAGATTTTTGGGCTTCCAATGAACGTCGAAGCGCACGTTGTCACGACGCAAATCGGCGCGAAACGCCCCCCAATCTTCTCTCTCTCAGATCTCTGCGGCCTCTGCGGCTCGGCGGTCAATCTCTCTCAACGTCCGCGACGTTGGGGCCGTGCGGCAGTTGTGTGGGACCTCGTATGTCGCGATGCTTACACGGAGAGACCATTCACCCCGGGCTCAGATGAACCGCTCGAGCTGCAAGTACGGAACCGCGGTTGCGACGACGGCTGCGTACGGGAGCTGCTCGATCACGGCGCGTGCAGTGCGCATCACTCCGGCGTGCGTGATGGCAAGCACATCGGCTGTGCCCCCCTTTCGCTCGTCGAGCCACTCTGCGACTCGGGCGCGAAGTTGCTCCACGGTCTCACCTTCGGGCGGCGCCGAGTGCTGGTAATTTTGTGTCCATTGTTGCCAGCGGTCCGGGTCGTTGCGCGCGATTTCAGCATATTCTCGGCCCTCCCACGCGCCAAAGCACAACTCCGAGAGGCGCGCGTCCACGCGGCACGAGACGCGCCATTGCCGCGCGAGCTCCATGCCCACGGAGCGCGTCCGCAACCACGGTGAAGTCCACAGTTCAGGAGGGTCGCCTTGGCCCGTTCGTTCCCATTGGCTGGCAATCGAACGCGCGGCGTCCTGTGCGCCGAGTTGCACCGCAACGTCACTTTGTCCGTAGCAAACGCCGACTCGGCTGGTCTGCGCGTGACGAACCAGCCAAACGTTGCCCAACTCAGCTCCTCCAGGCGAGAACCGCGAGAGCGGCGAGCTCGCACAGCTGCTCGGTGGCCCCCAAGAAGTCGCCGGTGACTCCGCGCGCGCGCACCCAATAGCGCCAGCCAGTGAACAGGGTCACCAATGCGAGTCCGGCGATCAGCGTGCCGACGCGCTCTGCAGAAAACTGGTCAGCGCGTACCAGCGCGATCGAGAGCAAGGCGAACCACGCGCTGGCCACGGTTGCCTGTGAGAACCCCGCTTGCGTCAGATCGCGGCTCTTCGCGGGTTCCTCGGCGGTCACGTAGTTCATGCTCGCCATCAGCCAGATGGGGCCGACGCGAGCCGCACAAAAGACGAGCGGAAACGCAAACACGACCGTTTCACCCAATTGAGCGAGGAGCGTGGCTCTGCCGACGATCGAAACGACCAAGGCGGTCCCTCCGAATGTTCCGATGCGGCTATCCTTCAAAATCGTGCGAATGCGTTCGACGTTGTAGCCACCGCCCAACGCGTCGCTCGTGTCGGCCAGCCCGTCTTCATGAAACGCTCCAGTGAGCAGCAACGAAACAGCGATGGTCAGCACGGCCGCCGGCAATGCCCCGAGCGGCAACAAGAGTCGATCGAGCAAACCGAGTGCGCTGCCGAGTACGAGCCCGACCAGCGGTGCGTGAGCTGCGGCCCATTTCCAATCCTCCTTGCGGTAGGGAAAACCGCCCACCGGTAGGCGCGTGAAGAAGACGAATGCGGCGCGCACCGCTCGTATTGGTGGCGGCAGGCTCCAATCGCTTTCGACAGCTGAGCTCATCGCACCGCGCTGCATTTAGTCAGCGACCTACCAAGCCGAAGAGCATTTTCATGTCGACGTTGGCGCGCAAGACGCCTGCGATGCGATCGAACTCGTCGGCAACGGACGCGGTCGGCGCGCGCTCCGGCGGAACGAGCCCCTTTCGGCCTCGCAGCTCGGTGATTAGCGAGCGCCGAACCGATGGGTTCTCGAATAGTCCGTGGATCATCGTACCCACGACGACTCCGTCGTCGGATCGGGCACCGTCGAGAGCGGCTTGTTCTTGCCCATTCCGTTCGCTGATTGCGAACGCTGGTTGGCAGCCTGGCGCGCGCGAGACGCGCCCCATGTGGATCTCGTAGCCCGTGATTCGAGCCTCCGTTTCCGACGAAAGGAAGGTTCTATTGGCCGCCCGACCACGCAGCTGAGTGGTCCGCTTTTGAGGCCCGAACTCCGTCTCGACTCGCAGTAGATCGAGGCCCTCCCCCTGCTCGACTTCGGACTCGATGTGGTGCGGGTCGATGATCTTGGAACCGAGCATCTGGCATCCGCCACAAATGCCCAACACGAGTTCTCCGCGCGCTGCGCGCTGCCTGATCGCCGTCGCCATTCCAGATTGTCGCAACCACGACAGGTCCGCGAGCGTGCTCTTGGTTCCCGGCAACACGACCAAATCTGCGCCTTCGAACTCACGCGCGTGCTCGACGAAACGGACCACGACGCCCGGTTCGTGCTCGAGCGGCTGAAAATCGTCGTAGTTGGAGATGCGTGGCAGGCGAACGACCGCAATCTCGACCTCGTCGGGTCCGGCCCGCTTTCGGCCTCGGCGATCATCGAGCGACACCGAATCTTCATCGGCGATTTGCAGGCGTTGCACGTAAGGCAGTACGCCGAGCACGGGCACACCCGTGCGCTCACGCAGGAACTCGAGCCCCGGCTCTAGTAGCTTGATGTCACCCCGGAACTTGTTGATCACGAAGCCTGCGATCCGAGCCCGTTCGTGCGCTTCCAAGAGTTCTAGCGTGCCGACGAATGCGGCAAAGACGCCGCCGCGATCGATGTCGCCCACCAAAAGTACGGGGGCATCGGCCAGCTCCGCGACGAACATGTTCACGATGTCCCGGGGCTTGAGGTTGATCTCGGCGGGACTCCCCGCGCCCTCGATGACTACGACGTCGTAGGCTGCTCGCAATCGCGAGAGTGACCCCGCGACTACCTCGCGTAGCTCTGGCTTTTTTGCGTGATAGTCGAGCGCATTCAAGCTACCGATCGGCTTACCGAGTACGACGACCTGCGAGCGCGAGTCACCCTCGGGCTTCAACAGAATCGGATTCATGTCGACGGTCGGCGCGACGCGCGCGGCCACGGCCTGCACCGCTTGCGCGCGTCCGATTTCGCCACCATCCGGCGTCACGAACGCGTTCAGCGCCATGTTCTGTGACTTGAAGGGCGCGACGCGCAAACCTTCTTGTACGAACAGCCGACATAGCGCGGCGGTGACGATGCTTTTGCCCACCGACGAGGCGGTACCTTGAACCATGATTGTGCGGGCGGTCATCGATTGAGTTCTCGCGTTAGGGCTTCGAGCAAGCGAGGTAACCGCTCGCGCGGCTGCGCGCAGACGCGCACATGATGTGGCAGGCCAAAGGAAGTCGCGTCGCGAACGAGCACGGAGTGCCGGGCGAGCAGTGCGTCACGCAAGGTCGACGCGCGCCGCTCGGGGCCGAGATTCGCCAGCGTGTAGAGGGTTCGACTCGGGTGCGTTTCGAGCCCCAATCGCCGCAGCGCGCGGTCGAGTTCGACCCGATCGCCGAGTAGCCGGCTGCGACTTTGGGCGACGAAAGCCTGTGCTTCAGGGGTGGTTGCCGCGACAACCGCCGCTTGCGCCAGTGCATTGACGGACCAGGGCGGACGACCGCGCTCAATCAACTCCACGACTGGCTGCGGGGCAACGGCGAACCCGACACGCAACCCGGCGAGCGCAAAATCTTTGGTCAACGAGCGCAGCCAAACGATGCGCCTCGACGCATGGACCAGATCGTCACGGTGATCTTCACTGAGCGAAGAAAACGACAGGTCGACGATGAATGTCGTCTGCGGGTGATCGTCTGCCATTTGAACGATCAGTTCGCCCGGAATCGTCTTGCCGGTCGGATTGCCCGGTGTACAGAGGTAGGCCAGACGCGGTCTGACTTCGTACAGCGCGGCGTCGAGCTGGGCTGGATCCAGCGAAAAATCAGCATCGGGGCGGAGGCGGTGTTCGAGGACGTGCGCGCCAGCGTGCGTCGCCGCGGTGCGTAGCTCCGAAAATGTTGGTTCCACCACCAACACCCGATCGCGCGCGCGAACGAGACAACGCGCGAGCGACCAAATCAGGTCGACCGCGCCGTTGCCCACGACCACTTGCTCTCGTGGCACACCGAGCCAACGCGCCACTGCTGCCCGTGCCGAGGTCGCCTGAGGATCCGGATAGCGTTCGATCGATGCCGCGCGGATCGCATCGATGACAGCGGGGAACGAGCCGTACGGGTTTACGTTGACGCTGGCGTCGAGCACCGCCTCGTGGCGCAGTCCGAGCCGAGCCAGTTCATCTTCGAGCAGACCGCCGTGTGCCGTGGCCATCGTAGAGCCGGTCATTGCAGCCTCGTGAGCGCAATCAGGCCGAGCGCGGTCAACGCGGCCGACGCATAAGCCGACCCCGCGACGATTCGCCACGCGCGGGTGATGTCACGCGCTTCGATCGAGCGCGTTGCGTCTCCCAACGCGTAGTGACCGCTCTTCTCGAGCCGAATGCCGAGCAAACCTGCCATTGTCGCCATCGGGCGTCCGGCGTTGGGGCTCTCGGTTCGACCGCCGTCGCGCCATAAAGTGGCCGCACCGCGTACGACGTTGCCCCCCGAAAGCGGCGCAACGAGCAGAAACAAGATTGAGGTGACCCGCGCTGGCACGAGATTCAACAAGTCGTCGAGGCGCGCCGCGGTCTTGCCTACCCACTCGTATCGCCCGTGGTAGCCGATCATCGCGTCCAACGTGTTACCCGCGCGGTAGAAGGCCGCTCCGGGCAGGCCTGCGAGCGCGAAATAGAAGAAGGGGGCCACAATCGAATCCGAGGCATTTTCGGCAATCGATTCGACCGTAGCGGCGATCAGTGCCGGGGGTTCGAGCTCACCCGCATTCCGACTGCACAGGCTGGCGAGACGCGAACGTGCCAGCTCGACGTCGCCAGCCGCTAGCGCATCTCGAACCAGGAACGCCGCATCTCGAAGCGCGCGAATCGCGAACAGAGGCTTGAACAAGAGCGCAGTGGCGAGCACGGACAAGAGAGCCCAGCGCGAAACGACACGCGCCGCGAGGAACGCCAACACCGCGCAAAGCACGGGCAGTGCGAGCGCAACGATCGCACCGCGCACGAACTGACCGAACCGCAGCGGCCGCAGTGCCCAGTCGCGCCCTCGAGAAATCGCCGACCCCATCCACGCGACGGGGTGGAGAGCGTTCGGAGGTTCACCGAACGCGCGATCGAGCGCGACCGCGATCAGCAGAGCCAGTGCCGCGTTCACGCTCAGGGTGCTCCCACGAGGCTCACTGGAGCCGGCTTGAGCCGCAGCACGCAACCGAGCGTCGCCAGCAGCACTTCGCCAGCCGAGCGTGCCAGCCGTTGATGCGCGCGGCCCGTGATATCGCGAAATTGCCGGCCCAACGCCGTCTCTGGCACCAAGCCAAAACCGACCTCGTTGGTGACGAGCAACACCGGAAACGCGGCGGCTTCACAGATACTCGCCAGTCGCTCCACTCGCTGCTCGATTTCCGCGATGGGAAGGTCGGCGAGCAACAGGTTCGATAGCCACAACGTCAAACAATCGACTACCGCAACGTCAACGTCGGCGCGGCTATGCAGCGATTCGAGAACCCGCTCGAGATGGTGCGGCGCGTCGATGGTCGTGAAGCGGTTCGCCCGCTCGGCAACGTGAGCCGCGATGCGAGCGCGCATCTCGTCGTCGAAGGCTTCCGCGGTCGCAACGAAAACGCGACGTGATCCAAGAGACAGCGCACGCTGCACCGCGTAGGCGCTCTTGCCCGAGCGCGCACCGCCACCGATCAAGACGAGCTTCGAGTCAGTCATGGTCGCTGTTCCTCGAGCCAGGCAGCGATCCCCTCGCGCACCGCCAGCAGCGTCGCCTCACCGACCAGTGAGCCCACCAGGGTGTGTTTTCCAGCGTAAATTGCGGCTTGCCGCCGCTGCGACCGAGTGCAGGTGACCACCGTGCAGTCAGTTCCCGTACCGGTAGCGGGCCGATCGCTACGCCGGCTCGAAATCCCGGACTCCAGCATCGCGGCAACCTTTGCCTCGGTCACGATCGCGCTGGCCTCCAGCAAAGCAACATCGGCCAGAGGAGCATTGACATGCAGTAGAAGGTTGATGGTACCGATGCGTCCGCTGACGCCCGGCGGATCACCTGCTCGAAGCGCATTCCCCAGCCCCACCGTCGCGATGCACCGCGCACGGATCCCCGAGCCCTCCCGAGTCACATCACGATAAGTCGAGACTCTTCGACTCGTGAGTAAACCGATCGCGTTATCGAGGCCTCGCTCGCGCAAACGATCACGCAACAGCGCGGCTGCGTCGACGGGGGGACGGAGTTCGTGGTCTCGTACCTCCAACCAGGCAACGTGCTCGGCATCCACCAACCCGCCGTGCACGATGGCCCAACTGCACGCGCGAACCGGGCTGGAAAATGAGCTCACGAGCCAACGTTCTCGTTGCACGACCTCCATCTCCGAAGCAGTCTCGAAGTTGCGCTCCGGGCTATGTCGCTCGACTTGCCTCATGCAGAACGCTCTCCGTGCTCGAGGTCGCGCATCCTGTCGTCGCGAAAGCGAGCACAAGCCTCGACCAGGCCTGCCGCGATATTTGGATTCGACGCCCAGTGGGCGTGAACGTACGAAGCAAGAACGTTCTTGTGGACGTAGCCTTCCCGCGTCGCTTCGCCACCGCGCCGTCGACGAAGTGAGTACGCTCTGTCGACCACATCCGGCGGCGGTTCCGGTTCGAGCTCTGAGTAGCGGAATTGATGACCGCGAAAGCGGCTGCCCTTTTGGCCGAGCAGCGAGCGGGTTTGCGTCTCGACTTCAACGTAGCCCAGCGCCTGAAGCTTCTCGCGCATGCGTGCCTCTGTCGGTAGCAGTCCGACCATTTGGTGCCTGGCGCCGTCGAGCGTGTGGATCGCCTGCGTCAGGTACATCAGGCCACCGCATTCTGCGTAAATGGGGCCGCCACGCTCGGCGAACGCCTGCACGTCCGCTTGCATCGAGCGATTGGAGGCTAGAACCAGGGCGTGTGCTTCTGGGTAGCCCCCACCCAAGTACAGACCATCGACTTCTGGCAGCCGAGCGTCGTGCAACGGTGAGAAGCGGACGAGTGTCGCACCGAGGGCCTCCAATCGCCGCAGGTTATCGACGTAGTAGAAGTGAAAGGCCTCGTCCTCGGCTACCCCGATGCGAACTCGAACGGAGTTCGAGCGCTCGCGTGGAGCGAGTAGCTCATCGCGAAGCGCCGGTGCGGAACGAGCCACGTCGAGCAAGGCATCGAGCCGCAGCCATTCGGCAGCGACCCCACCCCACGCCTCGAGCACGCTCTCCGGTAAAACATGCTCATCGGCGGTGCGCAGCCCGAGGTGACGCTCGGGAAAGGCGGGTGCAGCGTCCCGTGGCAGGGCGCCGAAAAAGGCCGACGAACGAAGCGTCCTTTGCAACAGTTCAGCGTGTCCACGGCTACCGACACGATTGGCGATCGCCCCAGCCACGCGCAACTCGGGGTCGAAACCTACGAAGCCAGCGACGAGCGCTGCGAAGCTTCGAGCCATCCCGCCCGAGTCAACGACCAACGCCACGGGCGCTTCCAGCCATTTGGCGATCTCCGCGGTCGAGCCTTCTTCACCCGTGGGGGATGCGCCGTCGAAAAGCCCCATCACTCCTTCGATGATGGCGACATCTGCGTCTCGCGTGCCTTCCAAGAACGTGCCGAGCACCGCCTCTCGTCCCATCATCCAGCCGTCGAGGTTGTGCGTCGCGTGACCGAGCGCACGCGCGTGATAAGTCGGATCGAGGTAGTCGGGGCCGCATTTGAACAGAGCAACGCGCAGGCCTCGCGCGACCAGCGCACGCGCGAGCGCGACCGACACGGTTGTCTTTCCGACCCCGCTCGACACACCCGCGATGACAATCCGCGGGATTTCTCGCATACTCGAAGCCATCAGAAGTCGACTCCCAGGCGCGCCTTTTCGCCGCGCTGAAACGGATGCTTCACGAGCTTCATCTCAGTCACCAGATCGGCCACGGCAAGCAACGCTTCCGGTGCGTCCCGACCGGTGACGACAACGTGTACCCCCGCCGGCCGAGAGCGCAGCGTCTCCAGCACCTCATCGAGTTCGAGGAATCCATAGTGGAACGCGTACGTCAGCTCGTCGAGCACCACGAGTTCGCGCTCTCCCGAGCGGATCTCCTTTCGTGCCTCTGCCCAAGCAGCGCGGGCCGCCGCCTTGTCGCGAGAAATATCATCACTCTCCCAAGTGAAACCAAGCCCCATCACCAGAAAGCGCAGCTGCGGCAAACTCTCTGCGAAGGCGCGTTCGCCCGTTTTCCACTTCCCCTTGATGAACTGCACGACGGTCACCCGCAGCCCCCGTCCCAGGGCGCGAAAGACCATGCCCAAGGCCGCGGTTGTCTTGCCCTTACCGTGCCCGGTGTAAACGACGAGCAGCCCCAGACTATCTGCGGCGGGTGAACTCGGAGTGCTCATTGCACCACATCCGCGTTCTGCTGCGCGCTGGCGAGTGTTGGAGCGGTCGTCAAGGACTCGATCGCTCGTGCCACGAGCGCATCGAGTGTGTCAGTGGCGGCGATCCGAACGTCACTGGCGCCGGAGGCGATCGCCTGTGCCGCAGATCGCTGGCCAATGGCAACGGCCGGCGTGTTCAAGGCCGATCGCGGCGCGTGCGAATACAGCGACAGTGCCGCCAGCGACGAGGGCAGCACGATCAAGTCGACGTGGGCGGGCCAGCGTGCTGGCATCGAGATCTGATAGGCGGAGATGGGCACGATCACCGGCGTGGCGCCCAATGCGCTGAGCGGTTCGCTCAATGTCGTGTTCGAGCCCGCGGCAACCGGAATGAATACGCGGCGTCCGCTCAAGAGCGAATGTGCCTCGTGCAATGCATCCGCACAGGCACCGCGAAGCGTGAATGCAGGCGAACGATTTGCATCTCGAAGTGCGGAAGTCACTTCGCTGCCGAGCGCAATCACCAGCGCTTCCAACCCAGAAGCGAGCCAAGCCTCGACCGCGTCCGTGCTGTTCAGCAGCACCACGTCGCGCTCGCAATTCGCGGCATCTGCCAAGGTCAGGGGCGTCACGATTCCCCGTTCGACCAGCGGAAGCTCGATGGCGGTCGCGCCCAGCTCTTGGAACCGTCGCGCGAGCTGCGATCCTCCCGGCCGGGCGCGCGCGATGACGATCGTCTTGCCCGCGAGTGGCTCGGCGGACTCGCCGTTCATCACCTCTCGGCGAGCGTGCCTGGCCGCGCGCCGAAAGCGGTGGCTGAATTCGGGATCATAGAGCTTCGAATTCGCGAAATGGGTCGCAGTGAGGACCCGACCTACGAGAATCATCGATTGCGACTTGAGTCCCGCAGCGCGCGCACGGTCCCGAATGTCAGCCAGCGTCCCCCGCACGATGACCTGATCGGGCCAACTCGCGCGGTGTACGATCGCGACGGGACAATCGGCACCGTAGGCCGGAATCAAGGCTGCGACGACATCGCGCAACAAAGTGATGCTGAGAAACAGACAGAGTGTGGCTCGATGCGCAGCTAGCTCCTCGAGCTTCTCGTGAGCGGGCATTGGCGTGCGCCCTTCAGCTCGGGTCAGGATCACCGTTTGCGAAAGCTCGGGCAACGTCAGCTCACGCCCCAAAGCCGCAGCAGCAGCTGTAAATGAGGAAACCCCCGGCACGATCTCGTATTCGATTCCGAGCTCCTCCATACGCCGCATCTGTTCGGCGGTCGAACCGAAGATCGTCGGGTCCCCAGTGTGCACGCGCGCCACGTCCAAGTCGCGATCACGGGCATCAATCAGCACGTCCACGATCTGGTCCAGGGTCATCGACGAAGAATCGAGGACGGTCGCGTCTGCGTGAGCACGAGCAACGATCTCTTTGGGAACGAGCGACCCCGTATAGAAGACGATCGGACAGCGAGCGATCAGCTCTGCGCCTCGAACCGTGATCAGCCCGGGATCTCCGGGCCCTGCACCGATGATATATACGCGCATCGTCACTTCCTCACTGCCGTCAGGTGCACTTCAAGACCGCTTCTCGAACGACGTTCCAAACGGCAGATGGCATCTCGCATAACCACGCACCGGGGATGACTCGCCCGCTGGGTTGCTCGATCTCCGCTTCGCCGAGGATCAGAGCCCAGAGCCGTTCGCTCACGGACCCATTGCGACTCACGGTGAGCCGCTCGCCAATGCACTGGGCGGCTTCAATTCCCTCGATTGCGATCGATAACGTTGTTCCCACCAACGCCGGAGTCCCCGATACGACAAGCTGAATGTAGCGCTGGCTCACTACGTCACGCTGCAACGGAGCATCGAAACCTGCGGCCTGCCAGTCACACGGAACCTTCGTATCGCCGACTAGGAACCAGGCTGGTCGGCCATCGAGATGCGTCTCGAGCAAGAGCGCTCCGGCGAGTCTGCCCACACCTGCCATCAGCCGTCTCCCTCGGTGTCGAGCTGTGCGAGCGGCTCGAGATTCAATGAGCGACCGGGAGTCTGCCCAGGTAGAGCGGCCCCTTCCCAAGTGTATTTGTTGGCGTAGCCACGCGGGGTAACCATGTGACCTTCGAATACGAAGGTTTGGCTCGACCCGACGATCACCGTCGTGAGCATGCCGATCTCGTAGTCCAAACAATGATCGAGATCCGTCAACACCCGCGTCTCGCGGCGCCGGTATGCGCTCTTGATCAATGCAACCGGCGTGGTCCCCGAACGATGCTCGCGGATCAGTTCGTGGGCGCGCACGATCTGACGAGTGCGCCGACCACTCGCCGGATTGTACAAGCCAATCACGAAATCGCTCTCGGCGGCCGACTTGATGCGACGTTCGATGATGGGCCACGGAGTCAGCAGGTCCGATAGCGAGATGGCGCAAAAATCGTGACCGAGTGGCGCGCCGACGAGCGACGCGCAGGCATTCAGCGCGGTAATTCCGGGGATGAGTCGCAGTTCGGGCGACGCCCCGCGCGTCCATCCCATCTCTTGCAGGACCTGAAAGACCAGTCCTCCCATGCCGTACACCCCTGCGTCGCCAGACGAAATGATCACCACCTTCGCACCAGCCTGCGCGCGCTCGACGGCAACGCGCGCACGACCAATTTCTTCGGTCATGCCGGTTCGAACCACCTCTTTGCCAACGATCAGATCCTGGACCAGACGGATGTAAGTGGTGTAACCGACCACCACTTCCGCTTCGGCGATCGCGGCAAGCGCGGCGGGGGTCGTGTGATCATGGGCGCCGGGCCCAATGCCGACGATGGTCAGGGTTCCGTGATTGTTCATCGCGCTCCGCTGGCTCGCTTAGCGAATGGGATCTCTGCGACTGCGAGGGTCATCGAGCGACCCGCTCCGTCTTCGGTGTAGCGTTGCTTGGGCACCAGCAGTTGGCTTGCTCCGGCGGCGAGCAGGGCGGCTGGCTCCGAGACCCCGCGCGTGCCGACGAATCCCCTCACTCGCTCGGAAGGGTTCTCGACGCCCTGTTCGGCGCCCAGCGAGTCGAGCTGCTCGGCCGTGAACGTTTGGAGCGGCCAGCGGCGGCGAGCGGCGAGCTCCAAAAGCGCCGCTTCATCGGCCTTTTTGTCGATCGTGGCCAGCCGTCGCACGCACTTTTCGGACAGCCCGTGAGTCGCAAACGTGGCTGCAATTCCGCGTTCAATCAGCTCGAGTGGCGTGCCGCGGTCGCAGCCGACGCCGAGCACCAGGCTCTTTGGGCGATAGATCACGGAGCGCGCGAAGTGCGCCGGGTGACTGCGAGCGATGTCGCGATGCGAGGCGATCAGCAACATCTCCCAGGCATCGGGATCGACGGCAGCGAGCGACGTCGCGTACTCGACACCTTTGGGCAGCTCCTTCTCGAGGGGCCACCACTCTAGTTCGCCCGTCTCTTGGACGAACAGGACGCGTGTCTCGTTGACGACTGCAGCGCACGCGCGAGTCACGTTGCGGTCTGGGTCATCGAGTGACCATCCAAGATCCCTTGCGAGGATGTCGACCGTGAGCGTGCCGATCGCGTCCGACGCCGTGGTCACCACCGATGCGGCGCCGAGCGCGTGCGCGACTCGTTCCGTATAGACGTTTCCGCGTCCGACATGTCCCGAGAGCACGCAAATGGAAAAGCGTGCCGCATCGTCGACGCAGACTACTGCGGGATCGACCTTCTTGTTGCGCAACAGAGGCGCGATCATGCGCACCACGGCGCCCACGCTAATCACGAAGACATGCGCGTCGTAGCGGGGAAAGCTTGCTTCGAGCAGCGGGCCCATGGGCAATGGGAAGAGCTGCGCGCCAGCGGGAGCTCGGTCTTTGAGCTTCTCGGAAATCAGCAGATCGGAGTCGGGCAATGCCTGGGAAATGCGGCACGCAATGTCGATTCCGTGGCGGGTGATGGCGTAGATCGCGACGCCCTTGCGTTCGGTCATTGGATCTCCAAACTGCGCTTGGCGCTTTGACCGACCAAGAGACCGCTACCGTCGCGGCGCTTGACGATCATCATCGCGAAGCAGCCACCGTGTTCCTCACGCACCTTGCGCACATCGCGCTCCAAACGCTGCTCGGGCATGGTCGCTTTCGAGACGAAGAAGGCCTGATCGGTGAGCCCGGTGTGCTCCAAAGCTTCCAGGATCTGCGGCAGCTCAGCGCCGAGCTTCATCAGCACGACGGTGTCGAAGCGCTGCAATAGCTCCACGAGGTCGCCGACCCCGTAGGTAGCGGGAATGATCGCCACTCGTTCGTGCCCATCCGCAAGAGGCACCCCTCCGACCATGGCGACCGACGTGATCGAGGTGACACCCGGCACGACCTCCACCACCAACTCGGGCCAGCGACGTAGCGCTTCCGCCCGAACATAGCCAAAAGTGCTGAAGACAGAGGGGTCTCCCTCAGTGAGGAACGCGACCGAGCGACCCGCGAGTAGACGCTCACCGATGGCATCGACCGCAGCCTGCACCCGAGGGCGAACGACCTCGGCCTCTTTGGACATCGGAAAGGTCAGTTTCAGTCGTTCTTGCGCGCTGCGTGACTGGAGCAACGAAGAGACGATCGACCAAGCGACGGACGTTCCGTAGTCGGAGCTGCGCGGCAACGCGAGCACGTCGGCGGACTCCAAAACGCGTAACGCGCGCAGCGTGAGTAGATCGGGCGCGCCCGGGCCAACACCAACGCCATACAGTGTGCCGAGCGCGCTCAAGAGCTCACCTCCGCGTCAGGCTTAGCGGCGGCCAAGATGTGAATCGGGTTTAGCGCCTCGTAGCGCTGATAGTGCGCCAGTGGCGCGCCGCGCGAGATTTGCACCAAGGTGACCTCCGGTTCAGCGCCGCGCGCTTTGAGCGCCGCGTAGCCCTCGGTCACATTCTCGAGAGTGATTGCGTTGATCACCAAGCGACCGCCAGGTCTCAAAGCAGTGAGCGCGGCGTCGACAATCGGAGTCATGCTCCCTTTGCTGCCGCCCACGAACACCGCGTCGGGTGCGTCCAAGCCCTCGAGCGCTTCAGGCGCTCGTCCCGCAATGACGCGCACATTGTCGACTCCGTGCGCGCGCACGTTTTCGCCGCAGATGGCCACTCCCTCGGGGTCGATCTCGATAGCAAATACCTTGCCGCGCGGGGCCAGCATGGCTGCCTCGACGGCAACCGACCCAGAACCTGTGCCAATGTCCCAAACCACGGAATCCGGGCGGATCTGCAGTGCCGCCAGCGAGAGCAGACGGACCTCGCGCTTGGTGATCAGCCCGAGTTTGGGCATTCGTTTGGCGAATTCCTGTTCCGGTAAGTACGGGATGACCGGTGGAGCACGCCAAGCGTCATCCGTGCGCAGTAGTAGCAACACGTTGAGTGGATCGACATCACGCGCTTCGGCGAGCTCGCGCAACGAAAACGGACGCACTCGCTGCTCGGGTCCAGAAAGCCGCTCGCAGACCCACGCTTGCCAGCCCAGCTCCGCGTGTTCGAGCATGCGAGCCGCCAAGCGAGGAGGGCTGTTCTCGCCGTCGGTGAGCACAGCGACTTTGCGCGCGCTGCGTAGCTGTGCGCAGAACCCTGCTAGGGATCGGCCGTGAACAGAAAGTAAGGCAGCATCGTCCCAGGCAATACCAGTATGCGCAAAGGCCCACTGGACCGAAGTAGGCGCGGGTAAGAACTCGATATGCTCGCCGCCGACGGCCTTCGCGACCCGAGCTCCAATACCGAAGAAGAGTGGATCGCCCGAAGCGAGGACGCAGACCGTATGTTCATCGGCGAGCGTTGCCACACGCGCCAGCGCCGCATCGATACCCGCCTTGAGCACGATGCGTTCCCCTTTGAACTGCGGAAAAAACGCCAAATGCCGCTCACCACCAACGAGCACTTGTGCGCGGGCGATCGCACTGGCGGCACGGCTGGATAAGCTCGAGCACCCGTCGTCGCCCAGCCCGATCACGACCACCGCTTTGCGCGCGTTCATCGCCCAACCTGTGTCGAGTTCACTGACAGGTAGAGCAGCGCGTGCAGAATGGCGACCGCGATTGTGCTCCCGCCCTTACGCCCTTGCGCGGCAATGAACGGGACCGCTGATTCGCTCAGGGCAAGCTTACTCTCGGCCGCAGACACGAAACCCACCGGGACACCGACCACGAGTGCTGGCTTCGCGCCTTCTTCGCGAACTAGGCGCAATACCTCCAACAAAGCCGTGGGCGCGTTCCCGATGGCGATCACCGATCCGTCCATCAGACCGTTGCGATGAGCTTTGCGCATCGCCTCGATCGCGCGCGTCGAATTGCGCTCGGTCGCGGTGGTGATCACATCCGGATCAGAAATGAAGCCATGAACCGTGCAGCCGTAAGCCGCCAGCCGTTGCTCGTTCAAGCCGACGGCGATCATCTTTACGTCGACGATCACGGCGCAGCCGTGGGTCAGTGCGGAGATCCCCGAACGGATCGCCTCGTTGCCAAACGCCATCAAGCCGTTGAATTCGAAGTCGGCGGTGGCGTGGATGACTCGCCGCACGACTTGCCATTCGGCGTCGGAGTAGGAGTGCGGACCGACCTCGGCGTCGATGATGGCAAAGCTTTCGTCTTCGATGCCGCGACCGAGCGCGGTCATCTGTCGCATGTCATTCATGGCGCTTCCTGAGTTGAAGGGGTGCCCGTTGCGCTACCCAAAACACGACCATCGAAGTCCACCAAGATCGCGTGCACCGCGAGCGAGGCGACCACGGCGGCGTGGTGCTCGAGATGAGTGACGACGCGCGCGCAAATCGCGTCGGCTAGGCCGTCGAGTCCTGCTTGCGTCGCGAGCTCGAGTACGTGACGAGCCGTGTTCGCGGTGCGGATCTGTTCCACGATCTCTGACGCGGCCCCAGAGTCTTGCGCGATCTTCGCCAGCAGCTCCATGTTCACCTCCGAACCGGCAGCATGGGTCATGGTTTTGCCATCGGCCATCTTCGACAACTTGCCGATCATCCCGACGATCACCGCGCGCGCGGCCCCGCGTCGCGCGCAATGCTTGACGCCCACGCCGACGAAGTCGCCAACCTGAATGAACGCTTCTTCGGGTAGTTCAGGAAAGAGCCGCATGGCGTAGACCTCGGATTTTCCGCCCGTCGTGAGCACGAGCGTCTCGATCTGTCGTCGCCGAGCCACGTCGATCGCTTGCACGACGCTGGCCTTGTATGCCGCGGTGGAATACGGCTTCACGACACCGGTCGTACCGAGGATCGAGATCCCACCGAGCAAGCCAAGGCGCGCGTTGATGGTCTGCTTGGCCAGCTCTTCCCCACCGGGAACGGAGATGGTCACTCGCGCGCCCGGGGCTTTTGCATGAAGGAGCTCATCACGCACCATCTCGATGATGTTGCGCCGCGGAACGGGGTTGATCGCTGGCGCGCCCACGTCGAGCCCAAGCCCTGGTTTGGTGACCGTCGCAACACCTTCCCCGCCTTCGAGCACAATCGCGTCTTCGTTCGCCAAACGCACCTCCGCGACAATCTCGGCGCCATGGGTGCAGTCAGGATCGTCGCCCGCGTCTTTGAGGATGCTGCAGCGAGCCACCTCGTTGCTCAGCTCGCAACGTTCGAGCACAAACGTGTGCCGCCGACCATTGGGCAATGTCGACTCAATCGCTTCGAACAGTTCCCCGCGCACGAGGACTCGCGTCGCCGCCTTTGCCGCCGCCGCCGCGCACGCACCCGTAGTAAACCCCTCACGATGACCTTTGGGGTCTCGAGGAGGCACCTGAGTCCGAAACGCGCGCGCTGCGGCCATCAAACGCTCTTCTTTTCGGGATTATTGAAGAAGCATTCGATACGCACGTCCGTCACGGAGGGCACCCGCGCCGGCAGCGATTCGCGCAGTGGGTGAACGATCGCGCCGTCTCCGGTGGCAATGACGTGACTCGCCTCGAACCGTCGCGCGTTCGCCTCGATCAAGCCCCACGCCTCTACCGCACGCATCCGACCAGTGATCGGCGCAATGTCGTGCTGCGCCCATTCGGCGCCAGCGTGCTCGATCCTTCGACGCACCGATGCGACATCGAGAAATGTCTCCGGTGCCTCTCGCAGCCAGAGCACCGACAACGCGCGACCTTGCGCGGCCATTGCGTGTTGCTCGACGACCCCGAGCGCGGAGGTAATGCCTGTGTCCGTCGCAACCAGCAACGTACGCTGAGCGAGACCCAGCTCCGGAATCAACTTTCCCCAAGGCCCGCTGAAGGCGAGCGTCGTACCGACGGCGAGGGTGTGCATCAGCTGCGAACCGAGCCCCGGCAGGCGCTTGACGGCGATAGTCGCCCGTCCCGGTCGCCCTGGAACGGGCATCAGCGAATAGGCTCGTTTGATGGCTCGTTCACCGCTCACGAGCCCGGTGTGAATGATGATGTATTTGCCACCGACGACGTCGAACGCCCCGCCCTCCACACACTCGATCTCCAACACGCGGGTGCTCGCGCCCACCGCTTGAGCATCGACGATCCGAAGCTGTTTCGGATTAGCTGCCATCGCTCATCCAGCCGGAAATATTTCGTGCACGAAGTCGTGCATCTCTTCGAGCTCGCGATTGAGCCGAGACAGCCCTGCCACCTGGCCGCGCAGCTCCAACTCGACCTTGCGCGTGAGCACGAGCAAGCTGCGGTAGTAGCCGAGCTTCGGATCGCTCGGAGTCGCACGGGCCACCTTCTCGTTGAGCTCGACGAGCGACGTCGAATAGAGCCGCAGCAGTGCGTCGAAGTCCTGAGCCTTGGCCAATGAGCTGAGCGGTCCCGGCTGATTCGCCGCGTCGCCGAGCTTGGCAAGTTCGTGCGCCCGTTCCGCTTCGTCGTCGACGCCGAGCAGTTTCATCAGCCCCAAACGCAGGGCCGCGATTTCGTGACATGCCATGGCAATTGCGCGCTTTCTTGGGTTCCTTCAGGACAAGATGTCGTCGACGAGTCGCCCAACGAGGCGGTCGCCAATCAGGTGTTCGGTGACGAGCTCTGGAGCGTCTCGCTCACCCACGCGCCGATACCAAACGCCGTCGGGGTAGACCGCGACCATCGGGCCCTCACCGCAGCGTCCCATGCAAGCGGTACGCGTGACTTTGATTTCACGCGCGCTGCCGCTTTCCTTCACTTCACGCCGGAGCGCGTCGAGCAAGCCGAGACTGCCGCGTTCGACGCAATCGGCATTGCCGCACACCAGCACATGCTTCTTGAGCGGCTTGTGCAGGTGGACCGGCAGGGTGGCTTGCGAGTGGGTCAGCGTGTGGCGAACGCTGTACAAAAGCGCGCGCAGACCTCCGACCTGGCTCGGCAAACCAGCGATGTCAGTGCGATATTGGCAGCTGTCGCAGGCCAAGTTCAGCGTCCCAGAACGCGCCTGAAGCACTCGCTCATCGATCAGCGCGAGCAGTCGATCATCAATGCCGAGGTGCGACGCCAATTCAGTGTGGATCCACGGGTAGCGCGAGCGGAAGGCTTCGATCTGAGTCGTGAGACGCGCGATCAGCCGCCCCGCGAACAGCAGATATGGAAGCACGACGAGTCGCTCGGGGCGCATCCGTGCCACGAGCTCGAGCGAGTCTTCCACGCGCGGTTGCGTAATGCCGATGAACGTCGGAACGACTTGCATCACCCCTCTGCCCTCGCCGATCAAGCGACACATCTTGCAGAAGTCGCCGTTGGCGTCGGGATCGCTCGACCCGCGACCCACCGCCAATACGAGCGTCTTGGCTCGGGCCGCGGGATCGCTCGGTAGGCAAACCGAAGCGCGTTGAAACGCCAGCTGCGCGAGCGCCGGGTGCACCCCGAGCGCGGGAGCCGCGCTGATCCGGCACTGCGGGTGCGCACGGCGCGCTTCGGCGATCGCCAAAGGCAAATCGTTTTTCACGTGCCCGGCCGCGAATAGGAATACTGGGACGACCGTGATCCGCGGCACCTGCGCTGCAAGCACGGCGAGTGCTTCCGCGATCAACGGCTGCGCGAGCTCGATGTATGCCGTTTCGACGCGGAGTTCCGGCCTAGCCAGCCGGTACGCGCTGGCGATCGCTTCGAACTCGGCGTTCGAGCCGGGCTCGCGACTCCCGTGGCCGATCAGCAGGACGCAGTCGTCAGACACGACAGCACCTCCTCCATGGTCATAGTGACGGTCGAAACGCGCTCCTCGAGCGCACGCGCCCAGAGTTCCACCGGCCACGGTCGGCGGAGCCGCGCGCGCTCGAGCAAATCGGCACGCAGGAGCACGTCACGACACGGCCCGTCCGCGATTACCCGGCCATCCGCGAGCAACAGCGCTCGCGTCGCGAACAGTGGCACCAAGTCGATCGCATGCGTGGCTACGATTTGCGTGATTCCAGCCGTAGACAGCTCGCGTAGCGTCGCGCAAAGCGCGCGTTCGCCGGCTGGGTCGAGACCCGCGGTCGGTTCATCCAACAGCATCACGCGCGGCGCCATCGCCAAGACTCCTGCAAGCGATGTCCGCTTGCGCTCACCGAGGCTCAGCGATTCGATTTCGCGCTCTGCTAGGCCCGCGATCCCCACCGTCGAAAGTGCACGCTCCACGCGTTCGTGACACTCGGCCGGCGACAATCCCAAGTTGCGCGGGCCGAGCGCGACGTCTTCACGCACTGTCGTACCGAGCAGTTGATCGTTGGGATCCTGCACGACCAGACCCACCGATTGCTCCACTGCTTGGCGCGCGGAGCTCACTTCGATGCCAGCGATCGAGCAGCGGCCCCGCCGCCTTGGCAAAAGGCCTGCAATCCAGCGCAGAAGTGCGGTCTTTCCGGCTCCGTTTCCACCAAGGACTGCGACCACCTCGCCAACTTCGACTTGCAGCCTAATGTCGGACAAGACGGGAGCACTGCGGCCGTAACCTATCTCCGGAGCAAACAACTCGATCGCACTCACGGATGTACGCCTTGGCCTTGCGCCGTAGCGCATACTTCGGGCAGCGAGTCGTCCGCCAAGTATCTACCGCGGAGGGCAGCGGCGATCGCGACGGACTCCGCGCGGTCGAAGGCGCGCGCCACGATCACCCCGGCGACGAGTCCAACCGTGCGGTGAGTGGCGCGCACAGTCCTCGAGCCAGCGCGCAATGTAGCGGCGTTCCAAGCCTCGGTCGCGGTCGCTGCAAGCTGAACCGCGAAACGGTGCGTGTGAGCAATCAGCTCCACCAGCGCCGTCGGCACACCCAGCGATCGCAGAGCTGTCCGGATTTCCTGCGCTGCGAGCACAGTCGACAACCAGCTCGACCAGGCGACCGCGCATACCACTCGGAGGACGGGCAGCAACGAGTCGCGAGCTGGCACGTGCCCAAACCAACGCAACAGAACGGCGACGCCCACGAGCGGAGCGGTGACGAGCAAACGACGCGCGAAGGTCCGGCGGCCCGCTGCGCTACCAAGAACGACCAGCAGCGGTAGCGCGCCCAGGCCAATAATCAGCATCGGCGCGTCAGCGACGATTACCGCAATCGAGCCGGCCAATGCCGCCAGCAGCAGCGCGTGAGGCGGGAGCTTGCTCATGGCGTCCGCTCCTCGAGACCCAGCGCCGAGCGCGCGAAGTATCCAAGAACAAAACCTGCAAACAACCCCGCGACCAGAAACGCGAACAGCAGCACATCCCCGTGAATCCAGTCGAGAAGCGGCGGTGAACGCGAGCCAGCTTCGCCCACGAAACGCCCGATGACCGATTCGTCCACACCGGGCCATTCGCCGGTCGCGGCGTGACCACTGATCAGGAACGCCCACGCGGCGCACACCGAAAGCGTGGCCAGCGCCATAACGGCTGCGTCACGAGTGCGAATGGTCACCGCTCCTCCGCAGCAACGCCGGTGAGCTGCGCAAACAGACTCGCTCGACGACGGCGAAGAAACGAGAGCGCGCCAGCAGTGACAGCCCCTTCAAGTAGTCCAAGCGGTAGCTGCGTTGGGGCAAAAGCGAGGCACAGGCCGCTGAAAACCAGGCCAAACGAGCGAAATCCGTGCAGTCCAACCGTGAGCTCGAACGCCGTTGTCGCGTAAGTAGCCCAGTCCGAACAGACACCCGCCAGGAAGGCAGCGGCGACGACTCCCAACCCCGCGCGTTTCGCAACGCGGAAGACTGCGAAGCCCGTGTATCCGCCAACGATCCCCATCGACATCACGTCCGCGCCCAAGGTGGTCAACCCGCCGTGGGCGAGGAACAGCGCCTGGATCAGCAACGCGACGGTGGTGATCAGCACGGTGAGCTGCGGACCGACCAGAATCGCGGCAAGTCCGGTACCGCACGGATGCGAGCAGCTGCCAACGATTGGGATCGGCACCGGCATGCACGAGACCGCAAACACCGCCGCGCCCACCATGGCGACGAGCGGCGCATGACGTCCGTCACGCAGACGGCGTGCGTCGAACGTGCGCCAAGACCACAGCACGAATGGCAACGCGAGCAGCGCCCAAACGGCGCACCAGCGCGCGGGCAAAATGCCGTCTGCCAAATGCATCGCGAACGCCTCGCGCGGCGCAAGCAGCACCGCGAAAGCGATCACAAAAACGGCTATTTTGTCGTTGAAACCGGCACCGCCGGTGAGATCCGCACCGGAGTGCCGCGAACAGGAGCGCATGCTCTTCCTCGCGGTTGGCTTCGGGCAGGTCTCCTGGCTCGTGCGTTCAGCAGCTTTGCTGCAGCGCCTTTCCCCTCCTTCCCGAATCCCCGAGCGGAGACGCAGTGGCTGTTGGGGGAAGGCTTCGCACTTACAGTGGCGGTACCGCGCCGGTCTTTCACCGGCTTCCCTAAAGTGCCCTCGCGGGCACCCGAAGACGTTTAGATTGTCAGGGCAGCGGAGCTACCATCGCGCGCTGAGCAAAGCAACTGCTCGATCGCGCCCGCCGTGAATGCACTTGACCTTGTCGCGTAGCGCGCGGCATATCCGCGCTCTGACAACTCAATAGACGTTTGGGTGCCTACGGGCATAACAGGGAAGCCGGTTCGAAGCCGGCGCGGTCCCGCCACTGTATGTGGGTAGAACTCTCGCACGGCCACTCGGTTCAGCACCGGGGAAGGCAAAGAGTTCTTCCGCCGAATGAAAATTCGGTGCTCACGAGCCAGGAGACCTACCCAATTCGTCGAACGAAAGGAGGCGCTGATGCCTTCGCGTGTTCGGCGCACGGGTGCGGATTTCACCCCAGCCAGTTCGAGCGATACGTGGATTTTTGCGCGAAAAAAGGGGGCGAAACGCCTGATCGCGCTGATCGTGTTGGTTAGCGCTTTTCATGCGCGAACGAGCCGCGCAGAACCGCAAGCGCAGCCTGAAGCGCCTTCGCCGACGAGCGAGCCGCGAACACCGATCGAGGTCACCGTTCAAGGAGAGGTGCCGGCCAACCCTGGCTCGAAGCTGCGCGAACCGCTGCGCGACGTCCCGTCAACCGTCAACACCGTCACAGCCAAAACGTTGCGCGAACGTGCCACGACCGATCTCGTCGAAGCGCTGCGCAATGTCGCGGGCGTGAATCCGATCCTGCAGTACGGCGGATTCAGCTACCTCACCGTGCGCGGCTTCAAAGATTTCGTCTTGGTGGTCGACGGCGTGCGAGACGACCGCTTCTACTTCGTGGAATCTGCGCCGACCTCCAACTTGTCGGATATCGCGCGCATCGACGTGCTCAAGGGCCCGGCTTCCGCACTCTATGGATACGGTGGGATCGGCGGCGTGATCAGCTTGACGCGCAAGTCTCCTACGCCTGAACTGCACTACGACGCGGGCGTCACGATCGGCGGAACTACGCGAGGATCTGGCATCATTCGCCGCTCGTCAGCGGGGGTGGGCGGACCGATTGCAGGCACCGCTCTCAGCTATCGCCTAGACATGGGCGTTGGCGACGACGTCGACTTTCGCGGTGCGCGCGCGGAGAGCGCCAAGATCTCGGGCGCGCTCGAATGGCGACCGAACGAGGTCCATCGTGTGCTCGTGCGCGGCGGCTTCTCGCGCGATCGATTCAACACTGACACGGGCATTCCAACGGACGCGCAGGGCAAAGTGCCAGCCGGCATTGCCCTCGATCGCCGGTTCAACACGGCTCAAGATTACCTCGCTTCGCGCTCGTACGATGTGAGCGGCGCCTACACGCTGCGGCCCACGAGCTTTCTCGAGCTCAACGCCCGCATCAACTACACGTACAACCCGTATTCTTATGCGTCAGCAGAAACGCTCGGTTTGGGCCCTAATGAAACCGTCACGCGCGGCTGGTTCTTTCTGCAGCGCGAATGGAAGCCGCTGTATTCGGCGGTGGAGCTCAACGCGACCGGCAAAGCCTTGGTCGAACATCGCGCGCTGGTTGGCTACGAGCTCGGCTTGCTTTGGGCTCAAAATCCGCAGGCCGATCTGAGCAACACCGACCTTTTGCCGGTGCCATATGCCAAAGGACCGGATCCACAAGGCGGATACCCCATCAGTCGCACCACCCGAACAGACTGGAATCAGACGACGCACTCCGTTTATCTGCATGACAGCATGACGTTGCTGCCGCCGCTGAAGCTCGCGGTCGGCGCACGGCTCGATTTCTGGGGTCTGACGCAGACCAAACGCAACATCGATCCGAACACGCTGACGGTCCTCGCCACGACGGACAAAGTCGAGCGCAGCGCGACGGCGCCGACGTGGCGCGCGGGACTCGTGTACCAACCGACGCAGTGGGGCACCATCTACGGTTCGATCGCAACCGCATTTCGACCAGCCCGCGAGGTGCCCACTGACGGTCGTCAACTGGCCCCCGAACACGGGCGTCAATTCGAACTCGGTCTGCGCGGCGAGTTCCTGCGTCGACACCTGAACGTGAACCTTGCTGGGTACGACATCGAGAAGACGGACGTGGTGGTTGGTCGTGGCGCTGGCGTGTACGATCAGGCAGGGAAATTGGGCTCGCGCGGCGTCGAGGTCGACGCCGTGTTGACTCCGACTCGAGGCTTCGTTGCCCAGGCAGGCTACGCGTTCACGCGCGCGCGCTACGAGAACTATCAGTCGCCCGACGGCAACGACTATTCGGGAAAGACCACGGTCAATGTCCCGGATCACAGCTTCAGCTTGTGGGCGACCTATCGCACGAACGCCGGCATCGGCTTCGGCCTCGGCGGGCGCGCGATCGGCAGTTCGTATGCGGATCCGGCGAACCGCGTAAAGATGGATGCGTACGCATTGCTCGACGCCGCGCTCTACTACCGGTTCAGCGTCATCGAGCTCGCGCTCAACGCCAACAACGTGCTGGGCGCGGCGCGCTACTTCGTGTCGTCGATCAACGACACTCAACTGACACCAGGCCAGCCGCGCATCGTCCTGGGCTCGCTCAGGATCGCTCAATAGGTGAACGAATGAGCGCGCGTCAGCTCGTTCGTGGGTTTCACCGCTGGCTGGGAGCGGCCCTGTGCTTGCTGTTTCTGACCTGGTTTCTGTCTGGGTTCGTGATGACGTTCGCCGGCTTTCCAAGCGTCGGTGAACGGGAGAGGCTCATTCACGCCGCGCCGCTTCGGGCAGAGAGTATCCGAGTTCAGCCCGGGGCTGCCCTCGCAGAATTGACGCGCAACGCGGATGCGATCGAGCTTCGCGCAGTGGGAGATCGCGCACTCTATTCGGTGCGGAGCGCCGGACGCAGCCACTCGGTCTTCGCCGACACAGGCGAACGCCCAAGCGAGCTCGACGAACATACGTTGAGTCTCGTCGCGGCAAGCTGGCTCGGTGCCACGACCTCGGACCGCACGCGATTGACCGAAGTCGACCAATGGACGCCGCAAGCGGACCGACGCGGCGAATTGCCCTGCCTACGCTTCCGCGCCGCTGACGAACGAGCCACAGAGCTCTATGTCTCGTTCGTCGACGGTCAGGTCTTGCAACTGACCACGGCACGCACGCGATTTTTGGCCTGGATTGGCGCGATTCCACACTGGATCTATCCAATCTTGCTGCGTCGACATGCGGGCACTTGGCGGGCACTCGTCATCGCGCTTTCGGCGCTGGGCGCCGTCGCCAGCGCGAGCGGACTCCTTCATGGTCTGAGCGTGATGCGCGTCGCGCGCCGTTCGGCGAGGGGCAAGCGGCTATCGCTCAGCCCGTTTCGAGACCGCTGGCTCGCGCTTCACCACTGGCTCGGTTTGCTCTTCGGTGCGTTGTCGTTCACTTGGGTGTTGAGCGGAATGCTCTCGTTCTATCCGTTCGCGGATTCGGCCGAAAGTTGGCCAACGTCGGGGGACGTCGCAGCGCTCCGCGCAGCCCCGCTCGATCCGCTGTCATTCAGCCGCAATTTGGGCGAGGCGCTCGACGCGTGTGGGCGAAGTCTGGGCGGCGCAGTCAAGCGCGTCGAGTTGACGGTTGCTGGACAAACAGCATTTTACGTGTGCACCGACGGTCACGGCGCGTCTCGAATCCTGAACGCCAACGACGATAGCCCTGCGGAAAACGCGCTCACCAAGAACACGATCGCAAGCTTGTCGCGAGCGCTGGGCGCCGGCGCAACGGTCGCGGAAGAGACCCTGCTCGAAAGCGGCGATGCGTATTATTACCCGACACACTTCGAGCCGGAGCTCACGTTTCCGGTTCTGCGAACACACTTCACGAGCGGCCTCGTCACCTACGTCAGTCCGCGGACCCTTCATGTGGAGCGCCGCTACTCGAGCAGCGGCGCCGCCTATCGTTGGCTGTACCACGGGCTGCACAGTCTCGACTTTCCCGCGCTCTATCGCCGCGCCTGGCTCTGGCATCCGACGATCGTCGCTGCCTTGCTCGGCGCAAGTCTACTAGCGGCAAGCGGCGTCTGGCTCAGCTTCCGTGTCGCTACCGGACGCTCCCGCCGTCCCTGGCGCGCCACTCGACAGGTTCAACCGAGCTCGAGCCACTCCGACCTGGAGGCATCATGAACAAAGCCGCACCGCCCGATTTCCTCGAACCCGAAGCGATCGGCGTGTTTTCCGAGGCAGCGCGTCGGGCCGTCTACGAATGCATCGCGCTACGCCGAGACGTCCGTCACTTTCGGCCGGGCGTGCCGGTCGAGAACGAAACACTGACGCGGATTCTTCGGGCCGCTCAGCAGGCGCCGAGCGTCGGTTTTTCTCAACCTTCGGGTTTCATCGTGATCCGCGACCTCGATCTCCGCGGGCGGGTACGCGAAAGCTTCCTGAACTGCCGCCAAGCCGAGGCGCAAAGATTCCCCGAGGCGCGACGCGATGCGTACCTCGCTCACAAATTGGAAGGGATCTGCGAGTCTTCACTCAACCTGTGCGTGGTGGTCGATCTGCGAGATCGCGAAGAAGTGATCCTGGGCACGACGGTACAACCCGAAGCCGTGCGAGCGAGCGCCTGCTGTGCCGTAGAGAATCTGTGGCTCGCAGCGCGCGCCGAAGGGATCGGCGTCGGCTGGGTAAGCATCGTCGAACCCGCCGTGCTCCGTCGCGAATTATCATTGCCGCCCGGCGTCGAACCGATCGCCTATTTGTGTCTCGGTCATCCAATCGCTTTTCGGCGCCGACCGATGCTCGAGGAGACCGGTTGGCGATGCTCGATTCCGCTCGATGAAGCCATCCATTGGGATGGGCGATGGCGCGAAGAACAGCGCGCCTTGCTAGCGCCGATGCGGATGCCCACCGCAACCGCGAGCGAGCGCTCAGCCGTATTGCCCGCGAGCACAGCGGCGATCCACGCAGCGCGCGAGCACCTCGCCTCATTGACGAAGCCCGTCGGAAGCCTCGGTCGATTGGAGGAGCTCGCGGTGTTCTACGCCGGCGCGCGCCGAGCATTTCCGGCTCCCGCTTTGGCACGCGCAACGCTCGCGATATTCGCCGGTGATCACGGGATCGCCGCACACGGAGTGAGCGCCTATGGCTCGACGCTAACGGCCGCGATGGTCGCGAACGTGATGTCCGGCGGAGCCGCGGTCTCTGCCATGGCCGCGGATTGCCGTCTCGAGCTCCTGTTGACGGACGTTGGAATCGCAGGCGATCTGAGCGCGATTCCGACCGCGCCGTTGATCGCGTTGCAGCGCCAGCGTGTTCGAGCAGGAACAGGCGACCTGTCGCGTGAGCCGGCCATGACGAGAGCCGAGGCCGAATCAGCGCTCGCTGTCGGCGCGAGAGCCACCAATTCCGCAATCAGCGGCGGAAGCGACGCGATCGCCGTGGGCGAAATCGGCATTGGCAACACGACTGCCGCCGCTGCGCTGGTCAGCGCTCTCGCTGGCGTCGCGCCTTCGCTCGTCGTTGGGCGCGGAACGGGCCTCGGCGACGAGGCGATGGCGCGCAAAGTCGCGTTGATTGAGCAGGCGCTCGCGCTCCACGCGCCAAACCTCGATGACCCGCTCGGCGTGCTCGCGGCGCTCGGAGGCTTGGAGATCGCGGCGCTCGTCGGGTGCATGATCGAGGCAGCACGACACGGAGTCCCCGTGATCCTCGACGGATTCGTGACCAACGCAGCGGCCCTGGTCGCAACGCGCATGGAACCGAATCTCAGTGGCTATCTACTCGCTGCGCATGAATCGCCGGAACCGGGCGCAAAAGCCGCGCTCGCACAGCTTCGGCTCACGCCCCTGTTGGGGCTTGAAATGCGCCTCGGCGAGGGGACGGGGGCCTGCCTCGGGCTTGCGCTACTCCGCACCGCGGTGCACACGCAGTCGTCGATGGCAACCTTTGCCACCGCAGGCATCGTCGGTCGATCGGGAATCGAGCAAGGCCTCGACGCGTGCCAGGCTTGCGAAGCGCTAGACCCCATGTGAAACTTGGCGCGTTGCGAAGTCGTCAGGCGGGAGGCACGATGAGAAGCAGACTAAGAGCGGGATTGAGCGCGATGGCAATGCTGGCGCTCTCGGTTTGGCTGCCGGCATGCGGCGATTGCGAGGACGAGACGGCCGTGGCGGAGAAGTTCCTGGCAGCACCGACCAACTTGAGCTGTCAGACCAACGCGGACTGCGAAGTCGTGTCGACGGGTTGCGGGCATCCAGCACGCAGCGCGTGTGGACAGGCTCAGCTGAATCACGCTGCCGCCGCCAGCTCACACTGGAAAACGCTACAAGCCGACCTCGTCAACTGCGACAACAAGTGTGAGCAATGCAACATCGGAGTCATACCCACTTGTTCGAACGGCTTTTGCGGCGGCGCGCCGTAAGGTCCGATTGCGACCGAGAGCTGGGGCGCCCACGATCCAGCATCGCACCTCCCGACACGGCGCTGTTCCCGTCGCATGTCGTCTTCATTGGACGAGGAGCGCCGTCACACTCGGACCTCAGAACACGCTCATCGGCTCCCTGAGGTTGAACCGCCGAGCCGCAGAGGCCGCAGAGATCTGAGGGAGATTTTGGGGTTCCCGCTCAACGTCGGAGCGCACGTTGTCACGCCGCAGACAGTCGAACAGAGGAACCCCCAATCTCCTTCTCTCTCAGATCTCTGCGGCCTCTGCGGCTCGGCGGTTAGTCCCCTCGTCGCGACGCCGAAGGCTTTGACGGTTGCGACGGGGTCGGTGACCATCAATAAAATCTCTAGTGGAGGAGCGAAGTCCCACGCGTCGCTACGCTTGCACTGGAAACCGAGCAGACTTCCGCATCATTTCCGCGGGCTGAGCGCGAGCGAAGGGTAGAAGGAAGTGAGCAGGAACGGTACGTTCGCTGCGTGAATTCTCAGGTCCATGCGGCGCGAATGCGCCACGTGCCGGCGCTCGACGGGCTGCGCGGTATTGCGCTGCTCGGGGTGCTCTTGTTCCACTCCAACGGCGTGCTGGCCGGCGGCTATTTGGGCGTCGATCTGTTCTTCGTCCTGTCTGGCTTTTTGATCACGTCGCTGCTGCTCGCCGAGCAGCGTGAAACGGGGCAGATCGCGCTCGGTCCGTTTTGGATTCGGCGCGCACGGCGGCTTTTCCCAGCGTTGCTTTCGTTGATGCCGGTGGTCGCGATCTACGGGCGCTACTTTGCTCGGACGGACGAGCTGCGCACGGTGCGCGCACAAGCACTGGCAACGCTGGCTTACGTCGCCAATTGGCAGTCCATCTTTCGCCACCAAAGCTACTGGCAGCTATTCGCAGCCCCGTCTCCGCTCGAGCATACCTGGAGTCTGTCTATCGAAGAGCAATTCTACGTCGTGTGGCCGCTCTTGGTCAGCCTCGTGCTACGGCGATACGCCGGCCGCCAGCTGCTCGGCGTGTGTCTCGTGCTCAGCGCGCTGTCGATGACGGCGATGTACTTGCTGTTCGATCCGGGAAACACCACCCGCGCGTACTTGGGCACGGACACGCGCATGAGCGGGATCCTGTTCGGTGCCGCTTTGGCCACGCTGATTTCACCGAACGATCGCTTCACGGATCGCAGCGTGCGCGCGCTGGATGCCGCCGGATTGCTTGCCGTGCTCGGCTTGGGCGCGGCCTGGGTCACGCTGCGCGGCACGAATCCGTTCCTCTATCACGGTGGCTTCTGGCTGACCGAGCTCGGCGCGCTCGTGCTCATCGCCTGCGCGATCGCGGGCGAACGCAGCGTGATCGCCCGCCTGCTCTCGATTCGCCCGCTCACCTGGCTCGGGACGGTAAGCTACGGGGTTTACCTGTGGCACTGGCCAGTCAACGTGTTCTTGTCGACCGAACGCCTGCATTTGCATGGCTTCGCGCTGCACGGCGTGCGCTTCGCCCTTACCTTCGCGATCGCGATGGTGTCTTACCGCTTTCTCGAGCAACCGATCCGCAAACACGGAGTTCCGTTCAGTCGACCGCTGTACGTCGTCCCCGCGGCGGTCGCGCTCTCGGTGCTGTTGATCGTGCACGCGACGCACGCGGAGGGTCGCACTGAGCCGCCCGCGCCGTCGGCACAGCTACCGAGTTCGGTTACCGCGCCAGAGTTCGTGCGCTTTCGCATCGCCGTGTTCGGTGATTCCACCGCCAATTCCCTCGGCTGGAGCTTGCGCACTCTGCACGGCCAAGGCGTCGCCGTCGAGCTAATGGGCAAGGACGGCTGCAACATGCTCGAGGACACCTGCCAAGGTTCGCAGTGGGTCGAGCAAGTGCGCTCGGTCCACCCGAACGTGAGCATCGTGTATTTGGCTGGCGTATTTCTGTATGGCTTTCACGTGAAGGGTGATTGGCACACCGCGTGTCGCCCGGATTGGGATCAAAAGCTGGGGCGCGTGCTCACCTTGCGCCTGGGCGAATTGGCGCATGAAAGCGGCATGGTGTTCACCGCGACCGTGCCCTACCCTGTCGGACCGTACGAGAACGACAGCAACGATCGCCGCGATTTTCACGAGCGTGTCGATTGCATCAACGCGGTGATCCGCAAGGCCGCGGCGGAAATACCGGGGGTGCGCGTGCTCGACGTGGGCGCTCGCCTTTGCCCGGGCGGCGTGTGTGAACAAGACGTCGGCGCGGCCGAACCGATCCGCCCGGATGGCGTCCATTTCTCGATCGACGCTTCGAAGGGCCTGGCACACTGGGTGTACGAGGAGCTTCGGCGCTGACTTCACTGCCCAACTTGCGCAGCTACGACAGAGCCTGGTTCGATGCAGCGACGCCGGACCTGGTCAAAGGTCTGCGCGGCGGGGTTGCCACGCTGGTGCCCTTCTATTTGGCGATTTGGCTCAATCGCCACGAGTTCGCCTGGATGGCGCTAGGCGGTTGGCTCGGTACACTCGTGGATCCGGGCGGGCTACGCAGCACACGAGCGAAAACGACCAGTGCCTTCGCGTTGTTCGGCGGGGTTAGCTTGGGATTTTCCGAATCACTCGCGAACAATCCCTGGCTGGCAACGCTCGGGCTGATGCTGGTGGCATTTCCAGCGTCACTCTTGCGCTCGCTGGGCGCGGTCTGGTCGAGCGCAGGCACGATGATCACGATCGTGGTTGCCATTGGCGGCGCGCAAGGCGGCGAGGCCCCGCTGCTCGACGGCGCCTGCTTCACCTTGGGAGCCGGCTTTGCGACCCTGCTCTCTTCGGTAATTTGGCCAATTTGGACGCATTTGCCGCTGCGCCGAGCCGAAGCCAATGTGTTCGAACAACTGTCGCGCTACGCGGCAGAGATCGAAGCTTGCGTGCGCGCAGAGCTGCCCGACGGCGATCCTCGCTGGAGCGAACTCGCGCGCATTCATCATCGCCGGATCCGTGAAGCCATCGAAGAGTCACGCCGCTTGGCGCTCGGCGGCCGCGCACGGCGCGCAGGCGAGACTCGCATCGGCAGCAATCTTCGGGTGTTACTCGGCCTGGCTGAAGCGCAATTTCCGTTGCTCGTCACGCTCAAGGAGGCGAGCGAGCTGGAAGGCGCAAAGAGCGCACGGCAAGCCATCCTCGCGCGCCTACACCGACTCGCCGAGCGCAATCTCGACACGGCAACCACGCTGCGCGCACCGAATTTACGTGCCGACGACAGCACACCGACCGTGCCACCGCCGGGAAGCGCGGCCGATCGAAGCTCGTCGATCGCCGCGCTGCTCGAACACCTCGACGACGCGAGTCGCGCTGCACAAGCACTGACGTCGGCGTTGGATGCGCGCGCCAACGCTGACGCAGAACAACCGAGCCGCAGCCGAAAGACGCTCCGCGATCGCTTCCGTTCCTGGCGCGGCGAGCTCGCCGTGCTGCGTGACGCTTGTTCGCCGCGCTCCACGTTCTTTCATCACGGAGTGCGGGTCGCGTGCACCGTCGGCATAGCGTCGCTGATCGGGCATCGAGTCTCGGTGCACCCGCATTGGGTGACCGTGACCACACTGGCGGTCCTGCAGCCGTATTCGGGAGCCACCTCGGCGAAGGCCGCACAACGCGTGCTCGGCACCGTGCTCGGCAGCATCGCCGCCGTGGGGATCACGCTGCTTCTGCATTCGCCGGTAGCATTGGCCGCGGCCATGTTTCCGCTCTCGGTGGCCGCGGTCGCCACCCATCGTCGCAACTATCGGTTATTCACGTTTTTTCTGACGCCGGTGTTCGTGCTCTTGGCCGAGCGCTTCCACGGCGATTGGTGGGTGGCCGCTGCGCGAGCCTCGGACGCCGCGATCGGCGGAGCGATCGCGTTCGTGGCCGCGGTGTTCGTCTTTCCGTCGCGTGAACGGACGCGCTTGCCCGAACTCTTGGCGCGCATGTTGGATGCCGTCGCGGTCTATGCCATGACCGTATTCGAAGGCGTCAGCAATCGCCATTCAGAGACCGTGGAAGCGCGCATCATGAACGCGCGACGTGACGCGGGCATCGCGCTCGGCGAGGCTGAAAATTCACTGGAACGGCTGCTGACCGAGCCGCGGCACGATACCCCTGCGGGTGAATACGCCTTACAACTGATCACCTATGCGCGACGTGCGGCCGGCGCGCTGACCACGATCGACACTTACTCGGCGCGCGATCTCGACAGCGCAGGGCCGATCGCCCCAGAGCTCGCGCGAACGCTCGAGATCTTTTTGGTCGGCACCCTGCACCAAGCGGCCGGCTTTGCGCGCGGCCTAAAACCGGCTGTCGAGAGCCCAGTTCCGGATCTCCCCCCTGACTTGGATCCGCGCATTCACTCCACGCTCGCGCGCTTGTTGCGCGGCGCTCATTTGCTCACGGACCTATCGCGCGGCGGGATCGATCGAGTGGCGAGCGAAGCCAGCAGCACCGGTTAGCGCAGCATGAAAAAGATCAGCACCCCGGTCACCGACACGTACAGCCAGATCGGCAAAAACACGCGATTCAAGCGACGATGCCGCACGAACGAGCGCTTGAACGCGAAGTAGAACGACGTCAACGCGAGCGGCACCACGCTCAGCGAGAGCAAGATGTGGCTGATCAAGAGCGCGAAGTACACCAGGCGAATCGGCCCCACCCCGGTAAACTTCGTATCGCCGTGGACGAAGTGATAACTCAGGTAGCCGACCAAGAAGAGCGAAGAGCACGCAAACGCGCTGACCATGAGCACGCGATGAACCGCGATCTTCTTCTGGCGAATGGCGACGTAGCCCGCGACCAGGCACAACGCCGACAGCGCGTTGAAGCTGGCGTTGACCGCCGGCATGAAGCTCAAATCCGGTCCGCCCGCGCTCTTCCCGCGCAGGAGAATGAACGCGATGAACGCGACCGCCACCGTAGACAGCACTGCGTTGAACGTAAAAAACGTACGGTCGGAACGCGGCGTCACCAGAGCGTCAGAGTTCATCAGGCGCCTGCCTTAGCATCGCTCTGCCCCCGCCGGCAGCCGCAAAGCGACGCTGGCGGAAGCCCCAGGGCGGTGTACGGTAACCCCAATGTCGCCGGAAACCACGTCGGAACACAGCCGCTCGGCAACCGACGACAATGGCGTCGATCGCTCTCAGATTCGCGAGATGCTTCAGCTTACGCCCGAGCAACGACTGACCCGCGTCCAAGATTTCCTCGAGTCCGTATTCGCAATTCGAGAACTGAATGAAACGCGCCCGGTTCGCTGAAGGGCGCCCGAAGGACCTTGCGGTCCTCCCATTCTTGGAAGCCACGATCGACGAGATTGCCAAGAGGGGCTGAGCCCGGCTTCCGAAGCTACTTCGGCAGATAGCTCTGCTGAGCCCGACGCTGCTGATCGACTTGGTTCGAGCGCGCGGCGGCGGCGGCCGCCATGGTGGCCACGACGTAGCTCGCAGTGGCGGCCGAGGCACCTTGTTGTGAAGCGTCGGTAACGGGTCCTGGCGCCGAAGCTGGGGGAGCTGGGTTTGGCACGCCCGGTGGAGCGGACACAGCGGGTGGCGCAGGTTGTGGGGGCTGCCCAGGCGGAGCCGGAGGAGCGGGTGGAGCGGGTGGCCCGGGCGGAGCGCCTGGGGCCGCAGGTACTGGCTGGCAAACGCAACCTGGCAAGGTGTCCGAAACGAGCACCAGCGCACCCATACGCATACCGAGTTCGACGCAGCGCGCTTCGCAATCGGATGGGCCCTGGTGCTTCGATTCGAGCTCGCTCGCCTTCATGTATCCCGGGCTGCACGCCGCCAAAGCCGTTGCAAAAACGCCAGTGATTGCCAAGAAAAAGCGCTGGTTCGTCATATTCCGTCCGGTTGGTCGAGAGCACGAGCACGCTAGCAAGATTTACCGACAGAAGACACTACGAGACACTGGCGTTACTGACTCACGGTCGTAGACTTGACCAGGTCTGTGATTCTAGTCACTGACGCACCACTCGAGGAGCGTGTCATGCACACACGAAATCTGGGGAATCTGACGGTCTCAGCGCTCGGGCTCGGCTGCATGGGCATGAGTGAATTCTATGCCGGCCGGGATGACGAAGAGTCGCTGCGGACCATCGATCGCGCTCTCGAACTGGGCATCACCCTCTTGGACACTGCCGACATGTATGGGCCGTTCACCAACGAGGAGCTCGTCGGCCGCGCGCTTCGTGGCAAACGGCGTGACAGTTTCGTGCTCGCTACCAAGTTCGGCATCGTGCGCGGCCCCAAGCCGCAAGACCGCGGCATCGATGGCAGCGCAGCCTACGTGAAGAAGTCGATCGACGGCAGCCTATCGCGGCTCGGCGTCGATCACGTCGATCTGTATCAATACCACCGAGTGGATTCCAAAACGCCAATCGAAGAAACCGTGGCTGCGATGGCAGACTTGGTGAAGGCGGGCAAGGTTCGCTTCATCGGGCTATCGGAAGTGAACGCGACCACGCTTCGTAAAGCACACGCGGTGAGTCCGATCAGCTCGGTGCAGTCGGAGTACTCGCTGTGGACGCGTGATCCAGAAACCGACGGCGTGCTCGACACCTGTCGCGAACTCGGGATCGGCTTTCTCGCATACAGCCCGCTCGGCCGCGGCTTCTTGACCGGGCAAATCAAACGCTTCGAAGATTTCGCCGAGGATGACTATCGGCGATTTTCTCCGCGTTTTCAGGGTGAGAATTTCCAAAAGAATTTGGATTTGGTGACACGCATCACGGAGCTTTCGCGCGCGCGCAACGCGACGGCTTCGCAGATGGCACTCGCTTGGGTGATGGCAAAGTCACCGCAGGTGGTGCCCATTCCTGGCACCAAGCGGCGCAAGTACCTGGAGGAAAACGTGCACTCGCTCCAACTCCAGCTGAGCCCTGCCGAGCTCGCCCAGTTGGATGCAGCTTTTCCAATCGGAGCGGCTTCGGGCCCGCGTTATCCAGAAGCGATGATGAGTAGCCTCGGTCGCTGATCACGAACGGTCAACACGCCGCAGCGTGGCAAATCGCCGGTGGCGGTTCTACACAGCGCGAGTTTCAGTCCCGAAACATTGCTCTGAATGACAACGGCTATGGCCGCTTGCGCAGCCGTTGGAGCCTCGCTCACTCACCAGAAAGCGCGACAGCTTTGCGCGTTGCGAGCGGCACTCATCTTGCTTTGACGGGGTCAGCGGCGGCTTGCGGCGTTGCTGCCGGCCAAATTCTGCGAAGCAAGTCATGAGTGACCCACTTTCCACAGTAAACGGTACCCAACTCGTTCCCGGCTGCGTTGTCGGCAACAAGTACCGAATCGACGGCTGCCTTGGCGAGGGCGGCATGGGCGTCGTTCTGAGCGCGACCCATCTCGAGCTGGATGCGCCGGTGGCGATCAAGATCGTGCGCGAAGAATACGCGGGCAGCGAGGACATCGTTGAGCGCGTGTTGTTCGAGGCGCGAGCAGTGGCGCGCATGCGGAGCAACCACGTGGTGCGCGTCCTGGACGTGGCACGGCTCGATTCGGGCTGCCCGTACATCGTCATGGAGCAGCTTCAGGGTGAAGACCTGGGACACGCGCTTTGGGAGCGCGGGCCGCTCTCCGTGCCGCAAGCGATCGACTACCTCCTGCAAGCCTGTGACGGTTTGGCAGAGGCGCACGGTCTTGGCATCGTGCACCGCGATCTGAAACCGGGGAATCTGTTTCTCGCCACGACGCCGGAGGGCGTAGTGTTGAAGGTGCTGGACTTCGGGATCTCCAAAGAGATCGATTCGCCGCTGCGCTCGGTCGCGCGCATTCCGCGTACCTCACTCACCAGCGCAGGCGATCCAGTGGGCTCGCCGTTCTACATGGCGCCCGAGCAAATGCGCGCTTCCCCCGACGTCGACTCACGCGCCGACATTTGGTCACTGGGGGCGATCTTGTTCGAGCTCTTGACGGGTCAGTGCCCGTTCGAGGGAGAGACGATCACCGAGGTCTGCGGCAAGGTGATGGTCGAGGCTCCGCCTTCGCTGAGCGCATACTCGAGCTGTGCGGCCACTGAACTCGACTCCGTCATCGCGCGTTGTTTGGAGAAAGATCCGAACCTTCGCTATCAAAGCGTCGGGGAGCTTTCCCATGCGTTGCGCTCTTGGCGTCCGAGTGAGGACGTGGAGCTGCCGGAGCCCGAGCCCCAATGGCGGCTGCGACGCTCTGCACGTTTGCCGCTGGCGATGGTCGGCTTGAGCGCGCTGCTCGTGCTGGGCGGTGTCGGCCTCTGGCAGGCGCATGGTAATGCCGCAAGCTTTGGACCTCCGCGCGCGGTGCAGCCCGTGATCGCGGCTGCAGCCAGCGCCCTTTGGCGCTCACTGCCGGAGCCGCCCATCGTCGAGCCCGTGGCAAGTGATGCGCACGCGCATTCGAAGAGCAAACGCGCTACCTACCCATCGTTCTTTCGAACTACCCCTAAAGATCCTGCGCCCGTCATCCGCACCATGACTCGCGCAGAGCCCGCGGAGATCGCCCTGGACACCAGCAGCGACGCCACGACACCCGCCGCCGAAACCGCACCCAGCCAAGCTTCCTCCGCCCAAGCCAACGAGGCCACGACCAACGAGCCTCCGGTGAACGCCGTCGATCCCGTGAGCGGCCGATACGGCCTATGATCTCCAGCTTTTCTGTGATCTCGTAGGCGAATTACGCAGAGCGAGCTAAGAGTCGTCGCCAGGTCTAAACGGCGCCTGGGACATGTTCGACTTCTTCAAGAATCGACGACGCGAAGCACTCCGAGCACAGCCACTCAGCGTTGAAGAACGCGCGCTGCTCGACAAGAATATCCCTTACCTCAGCCGATTGAGCACCGAGGACCGCAGCGAGCTGGAAGGGCTGGTGCGAATTTTCTTGGCCGAGAAATCCTTCGAAGGTTGCGGCGGCCTCGAGCTCACCGATGAGATCAAGCTGACCATCGCGGGCCAGGCTTGCTTGCTCTTGCTGCATCGCGAGACCGACATCTATCCAAACGTGGACTCGATAGTCGTCTACCCGAGCGCATATCGCGTACCCACCCAACAGCACGATGGCCTGGTCGTGATCGAAGAAGATCAGACTCGTCTAGGAGAGTCGTGGCAACGCGGATTGGTGGTGCTTGCTTGGGATCACGTGCTGGCGGGAGCTGCGCAACCGCGCGATGGCCAAAACGTCGTGCTGCACGAATTCGCACACCAGCTCGATGGTGAAAACGGCTCGATGAACGGCACGCCCGAACTTGGCGCGCGCGCACGCTACACCTCCTGGGCGCACGTACTGGGGGACGAATTCGAAGAACTCTCGCAGCGCCTGCACGCGGGCCGACGCAGCGACATCGATCCCTACGGGGCCACGAATCCAGCCGAATTCTTCGCGGTGTTGACCGAGATGTTCTTCGAAAAGCCGCGCGCGCTCAAACTCCGGCATGCCGAGCTGTATGCGGAGCTAGCCGATTTCTACAAACAAGACCCAGCGCGATCCTGATCTTCAGCGCGCAGCGACCCAGCGTTCGCAGAACGCGCTTGTCGAACCGTGAGTAACGCCAGACCAGCCAGGAATACGGCGCTGAACACGGCCGTGAAATGCAGGCCCGTCGTGAACCCTTCACGTGCGCGTGCCAATAGCCCGCTCGCGGATTGAACAGGCAACTCGGACGCTGCGGCGAGCGCTCCACTCAAGCTGTCTCGCACAGCGCTGCTCGAAGGTTCGGACAGCCCCGCGCCGTTCCAATCAGTCATGTGTAAGCGATATGCGGAGCTCACTACGCTGCCGAGCACGGCGATGCCCAGCGCACCACCGAGCTCCGCGCCCGTTTCCGAGAGCGCCGCTGCCGCTCCCGCACGCTCGGGCGGCGCAAATCCGACGATGCGATCGGTCGACAGGGTCAGCACTGGCGCGATCCCAACCGCGAGTACCGCCGAACCTGCGACGACGTAGCCAACCGGTGTTCCAACCGAGATTTGGCTGAGCAGGACCGAGCCGAGCACCCCGACCGAAAGACCCAACACCAGCACCGACTCGGCACGCAGCCGCCGCACCAAGAGCGGAGCCAAAATCGAGCCGACGATGAAGCCCCCGGAGAACGGCACGGTCCACAGACCCGCTGAAAGTGGCGACAACCCGAGCACGAGCTGTAAGTACTGGGCAACCGTGAGCAGCGTTCCAAACGTGACGAACACGCACAGGGAGTTGGTAGTGAGCGCGGCCACGAATGCGGGGCGCCGAAACAGCGCGAGATCGATCAGCGGGCTAGCGATCCGACGCTGCCGGCGCACGAACGCCATTCCCAGCGCAATACCGACGAGGAGGAGCAACGCGCAAGATGCGCGCAAGCCGTGCAGTGCCGTCTGTTTCAGCGCGTAGATCACGGACAGCACGCCACACAGCGACATCGAGGCGCTCAGCAGATCGATCTTTCGACCATCAGGATCGCGGAATTCCGGGAGCAAGACCGGGCCGACCAAGAGCAGCAGCGCCATCACCGGCACGCCGATCAGGAACGCCGATCCCCACCAGAAATATTGCAATAGAAGCCCGCCGAGCAACGGTCCGACTGCAGCTCCGACGGCATAGCTGGTCGCCCAAATCCCGATCGCGGTGGTGCGCTCGCGCTCGTCCGCAAACATGTTGCGAATCAACGACAGCGTCGAGGGAGCGAGCGTGGCTCCTGCCACGCCGAGCAACGCGCGGGTGGCGATCAGCATTCCCGCGCTGACCGAGAAAGCTGCCAACACCGACAGGGCGCCAAACGCGGCCGCGCCGAGCAGGAGCAACTTTCGCCGGCCAATGCGATCACCGAGCGCGCCCATCGGGATCAATGCGCCAGCCAGCGTGAAGCCGTAGATGTCGACGATCCAGAGCTGCTCCACGCTACTCGGCGAGAGCGCGACGCTCAGTGACGGCAGCGCGAGGTTCAGCACCGTCAGATCCATCGAGTAAAGCAGGCAGGGCAGCGTGATCACGGCCAAGCCAATCCAGTCACGTCGGCTGGCTTGGGTGCTCGGGCTCATCTCGGGCCTTTGTAGCACCTCCGCGAGCGAAGCAACGGAGGAAGTGCCCGCTCAGCTCAGCGAATCACATCGTTGCGTTTGCAACCGAACGCAACGTCCATCTTGGCATCACTGGCAGCGCTGACGCGCTCGCACGTCTTGGGGCAGAGCACGACTTGTTTCGGATCCTTCGGATCGTCGTAGTACCACGCGCTCTCCGCAGAGAGTTCGCAGTCGTCCGCGCTATCGACGTAAAAGAACGTCTCGGGCTTGTTTTTGCCCTGACCGAACGTCACGTTGACGGCGGCGTAGTCGATTTCGCCCTTCTTTGGCGGTGGAATGTCGTAGCTGCACGACAGCGCCGAACGACGAATGCCGTCGAGCGCTTCCAAGAACTTTTGCGTCACATTGCCGCTGGTCGCGATCACGGCCGCGCTTTCGGTGCCACCCGCTTCGGCAATGGCGTTCAGCGCAGTCAGCTCTTCACCCACGCCGATGACGAACACCGGGATCGACGGCTTGCCCCCGTAGGCGTCCTTGGCCAAGGCCAGGGCGTTGTCGAGCGAATTGACGGGATCGATGTTGGATGCGGTGCACGTGTCATCTGGAATGCCGTCGGTCGCGAGCACCAACACGGGCTTGCGATCGAGGTGCGCGCCGGCCCAGTCGCGCATGTAGCCGATCATGCCCTGCATCACCTGCACGAGTGGAGTACCACCCGACATGCGCTGCGCATCGACCGCGGAGCTGAACGCCGGTTGCACGCCAGGCAAGACTTGCATCGGCACGATCGGCGTCGCGTACTCGTCGACGTTGCACACTTGGCGCACCGGGAAGAACTGCAGCGCCACGCCCATGTTCATGTAGTTCGGATTCTTGGCGAACACGTTCAGCGCGTCGTGGACTTGCAGCCACTTGTCGTTGAAATCCATGGAAAACGAGGTATCCACCGCGAGTCCCATGTCCAGCGGAACGAGCGCGACTTGCTGCGCGTTCGACGCGCAGGTCTCCATGTTCGGATCGACCTCGCTGGTCTCTCCGCCATCACCCGGTCCGACATCGATCTGGTTGGCGGTGCCCCCGTTGGCGTCGGGGTCGTTCGTCACGCCACCGCTACCACCCGCCATCGGCTCCGGTTTGCTGCTCGAGACGCTGGGCGATCCGCAGCCCGTGAGGAATCCCAACAATCCGACGCAAGTGACGATGCCCAACGCTCGCAATGATTTCTCGCTCTTCATGTTCCGCCTCAGCACGGGCCGCAATACACCTGGCCGCCGCAACCATCGTCGACGTTCCCGCAGCGGCTGCCGCAGGGAGTCTTGGTGCAACCGCACACGCCGCTTTGTTGGCTTCCGCCGCAGGTGTCGTAGCTCGGCAGCCCGTGATCGGCGCACGTGCACTTCAATGTGCCGCCGCAGCCATTCGGGAAGGTGTCGCCGCATTGGTCCGGGAAGTCAGCGCAAGTCTTGAGCGTCGGACAGCTGCAAGTGCCCGGCGTATTGACGGTGGTCTTGCTGCAGACATTGCCAGTTCCCGAGCAACCACAGTCGATCTTGCCACCGCAGCCATCGTCGAGCTGGGTGCCGCACTTGCCGGAGTAGTAGCCGCTGCACGTGCGCGGTGTGCAGCAGGTTTGCGAGCCCGCAGTGCCCTGACAAAGCGCCGTGCCACTGCACTTGCAGTCGACTGAACCGCAAGCGTTCGTCACGGTCTTGCCGCAGGCATTACCGCACGTCGGCAGTGCGCAGCAATTGCCGGAAACGCACGCCTTGCCCGAGCCGCAGTCCGCGTTGCAAACCTTGTTGCCGCAGGTGTTGGTCAAGGTCACACCGCATTGCGTGCCGCACGTGGGCAGCGCGCAGCACGTATCCGCAGCAGTATCACAAGCCTTGCCGCTCCCGCACGAAGTGGTGGAACAAGTTCGTGAGCCGCAGGCATTGGTCAGCGTGACATCGCACTGGCCGTTGCACACCGGCAGATCGCAGCAGGTGCCAGAGACTGCGCCAGACGCCTTTTTGCAAGTTTGCGAGCCGCAGGTATTGCAGGTGATCGTGCCGCCGCAGCCGTCATCGAGTGTGCCGCACTGGCCGGGATAGAAGCTGCAATCGTGTTTCTGGCAGCACGTGCCGCTGGCCGCCGTGACCTTCGTGCTGCACACGCCGCCCGTGCCGCAACCGCAATCGAGCGTCGCACCGCAGCCGTCGGGCAAGCCGGTACCGCATTGGCTCTTGTAGTCGTCCGCGCAGGTCTTCGGTGCACAGCAGCTGCCATCGGCCTTGCACACTTCCTTGGCGCCTGCGGTGGTCTTGGGGCAGTCCTTGTTCAGCTTACCGTTGCAACCGTCGTCGAACGTGCCGCAGGCCACTGCGTCGGCTTCAGGCGGCAGTTTGGGCGCGCAGGGGGCGCCGCACTTGCCGTTGCTGTTACACACGTCGGGCTTGGTGCAGCTGCCACAGTTGACCAGCTTGCCGCCGCAGCTGCCCATCGTCTGTCCGCACTCGCGTTGCTCGACGATGCACTGCCAGGGCTGCTCGGGCGGACCACAACGATTGGCAATGCCGTCGGTCGCGCATTCTTTGCCCGTTGGACAATCCCCGCATTTGACGGTGCCGCCGCAGCCGTCGGAAATGTAGCCACATTCGGCGTTTTTCGCGGCACAGAGCTCACTCGTGCTCTTCGGCACGCATTGTCCATCGGCGGCCTTCGGCGCGGGCTCGCAGCGGTTGTAGGCCAGGTTGCACACCTTTCCGGTGTCGCACTCACCACAGTCTGTGGAGTTCTTGTGACTGCCGCAGCCGAGCCAAGCCGTACCGCATTCGATGCCCAGATCGGCGCAGGTCGGCTCAGTGCACGTGATGCATTGGTTGGTATCCGGATCACATTCCTGGCCGTCAGGGCAATCACCGCAGTCGAGCCGCTGACCACAGGTGTTGCGAATGCGCCCGCATTTCGCTCCGAGCTCGTCGCAGGTGAGCTTGGGCGCAATGCAACTGTGGCTGTCTCGGTCGCAAGCCAATCCGTCAGCGCAGGTCCCGCACTCGAGATCGAGCCCCGTACACGGATCGTGCACGGGGCCGCACAGCGAGTCGCACGAGGTGTAAACCGGCTGACAGGCGGGCAGCGAGGTGGTGCCTCCGTCGCCTATGCCGTCATTTCCAGCACTGCCGGCACTGCCGACGTCGCTCGCGCCAGCATCACCGTTGCCAACCAAGCGACCGCCGTGACCGTTCATCGTGCGACCTGAACTGCCGGATTGTGCGCGATCGCCGGCCGAGCCTGGAGAGTCACCGCTGCCACCGCTCCCGAGCACCGGCGGGTGGCTCGAATTCGACCCACAAGCGGAGGCCAGCGCGGCCGCCATCAGCGCCGCAAGGAGTCCCTGAATCACGCGTCCAAAAGGACGCGAACTGCGAGTGCGGATCGGACTACTCATCGCTTGCTCGAACTCCCCGGTTGGCCGACGACAGTGAACGACCACCGTAAGAGTCGAGTTGCGCGACGGTCAACGTGAACACGCGACGCGGCGCTGTTTTGTCGCCGCGTCACGCACGCGCACGGCGCCTGCCCTACGCACGGCACCGCCATCCCACCTCGGCGACGCGACGCGTGCGCAACAACGCCTTTCTTGGAGGTGCGTTGCTGGAATGAGAGCGCCCCCTCTCCTAGAAATCAGGGCAGCTCAGAACAGCATGCCGACTTTGACCAGATCGATGGTCGGCAGCACCGTTTGGCCAACCGCTCCCGCGACATTCTCCATGGTTCGTTGCACGGGTGAGACCGCCTGTTGCACCGCGCTCGGCATGGTCGAGTTGACGAGCGTGCTCGAGACGTCGCTCTTGAGTGGGATTTGCAGGCCGGCGTCGATACCGATCGTGATGCCCGGATCCCAGGTCCACAGGAAGCCGACTTGCGGATTGAGGAAGATCGTATCAACCGCAAGGGTGACTGGCACGGTGTAGCCGTAGCCGGACACTGCAGCGTCCGCGCTCACGTGCTGACGACCTGCGCGCAGCCCGAGGAAGAACGGGCCGCGCAGCGGGAACACCCGCGCGCTGCCCGCGATCGCCGAGGCTCCAAAGTGCACGTCGGATACGGTCGCGCTCGGTAAGGTGCTGTATTCGACGCCGAGCGCGACCAAGCGCTCGATCTTGACCATACCCTCGACCGCCAAGGGCCGAGGGAACCCCGCGCTCACCAACGCACCGAGGCGAACGTGGTCCGTGCGCTTCGAGGACCGCTCGGGTTCGACCTTGGCGGGTCGATCCGCCACACTCGGCGACGCTGCGGCCCATTGCGGCTGGAGCGCGCTATCTTGCGCCGCCGCGGCGCTGTTCCAAACTGCACATGCACATCCGCAGCTCAGAGCGGCGCACCACGCACGGCGCTGAGCCGCACCACAGGATATCATTGGGATACCTCCTAGCGAGTCCGATGCACCTGAGTGCTCCGGCTTTCATCGCTAGGCGGTATCTAAATATTTCGCGCCTTCTCGACGCTAGCGCTGACCCGAAAAGGTCTTTGTGGACACAGTTCTCTTGCAACCAGGAATACGTTCTCGAAGAGTGCGCACTCACGTCAGATCGAGGCTGCCGCTCAGGATGCTCGCGTCCGTCGATTGACCGTAGGAATTGCTTTCGACGCCGAAGGCTTGTTGAACGGAGACGAGCAGGCGATTGCTGGGCGTGCCATTCGGACCGAGGTCGATGTGTCGACCGCCGCGCAGGGCGCCGCCCCAGCCGCCAGCGAGTAGCGTCGGTACTTGGCGAGAGCTATGCTTCGCCGGATCGCCCATGTCGCTCATGGCCACGAGCACGGTTTGCTCGAGTAGGCCGGCCTCCGAGAGGCGCTGCAGAATGCGCGCGATCTTTGCGTACGTGTAATGATTTTGGCGAGCGAGGCGAGCCTGCGACGCCGCATCCGAACCACCCATTCCGTTGCGGCCGGGGCTCGCGTAGCGATGCGCGACATCGGTGTGTACGTCTTCCGGCAATCCCGAATCGAAGTGGGTGCGGCTGAGATCGGCCAAAAACAAGGTACTGACGCGTGTCACGTCGCAAGCGAGCGCTTGCACCATGAGATCGATCTGCAAGTTGGTGATCAGGTCGAAGTACGGCTCTCCGCCTTGATACGAACCGACCGACGGAAATTGAGTCGAGTTGGGCGCTGCGGGGACTTTGCAGGTCACGGTCTGCCCGACGACGCGCTTTTCGAGATCGCGCAACGCGGTCGCGTGTTGATCGAGCTTGTCACGCTCCGCTTGCGGCGCGCGGGCGCCGAGCTCGGCGAGATCGGTCGTCCAGTAGTCGAGCAGGCTCTTGCCGAGGCGTTGTTCGCGCGCGGCGCGCGCGACCGCGGCGGGATCTGGATCGACGAGGAATTGTCCAAAAGCGTGATTGAACGTGGCCAGCGGATCGATGATTTTGGGCAGCGCGGTGCCGCCCTTCGCGTACGAGATGCACCATTGCAGCGCTGGGGCTGCCGAGCCCACACCGAGCACCAAGCTCGATAGCGGTGTCGCTTGGCCGAGCCCCTGCTCGATCGCCAGGAATTGATCGATGGATGCGTTCTGTCCGTTCGTGCCACTGCCGGTCAAAATCACGCGGGATGCGTCATGTCCTACGGTCGATGAGCGCAGGCCCGCGGTGAGATCGAGTCCCTCGAGGGCCACGATCTGATCGCGGAAGCTGCGACCGTAGGTCGCGGCGTCATCGAAGGGCGCGAGCGAACTGCCCGCGTACGCAATGTTGAAACCCGACTTGGGCACCCAAAACTCGCGCGCCATGCCGTGGGGCATGTAAACGCCGATGAAGTATTTGGCGGGCACGGGCGCCGCGTGGAGCGAGCGCGTCCGCGGAAACAGCAGAGTCAGCGCCGCTCCGGCTCCCAATGCCGTGAGGGCGGCGCGTCGGCTGATGGGCAACGAACTTCGGCGAATCATTGCGGCTTTCTCCAGGCGAACCAATCGCTCTTCACGAACTCCAAAAACAGGCCCAAAAACGTGCCTCGCCGTTCCGGACTCTTACTCTTCAACGAATCGACGAAGGCCTGCTCGACCAACGCATCGGTCTTGCCTGCGGCGAAGCGCACGACCTGTCGCGCCGCGCACTGCCGCACTTGTTCGGACTTGGCGAGCGCGCTCGACAGCGCCATGCTGTCGCCGAGCGCGAGCTGTTGTCCGTCGAGCTGAACGCTACCCGAGGTGTCGATGGGTCGCCCGGACTCGCTCGTGCGCAGCTTGCCCGCTGCGTCGAAGTTTTCGAACAAGAAGCCCACGCCGTCGAGGGTGGCGTGACAGCCGCGGCAGGCGCCGTCCGTCGCGTGGCGATCGTAGCGCTCGCGCGTGGTCGCATTGGGATCCGCGGGTGGAAATACGATATCCACTCCGAGATCGGTCGGCTTGGGGAAGTCCAAACACATGAGGCGCGTGAGCACGGCCTTGCCACGCAGCACCGGCGCACTTTCAGATTCATGCGCGAACGTGGCCAGGAAGCTCGCTTGCTGCAAAATGCCGACTCGGCCAAGCCCCGTCAGGTCGACGCGCGCCCCAGGGCCAGGCGACGTCGGTTGAATGCCGTAAAACCCCGCAAGCGCATCGGGCACGATGTCGTAACCCCCTGCCAAGAGCGCCGAAACCGAGCCAGCTTGCAGGGAAAAGACGTCGTCCACGAATTGGTTGGTCTCATCGACCATGGCCGTGCGCAGTTCCGGAAAGCCGGTGATCACCTGACTGGATTTGGCGAGTCCCTCGAGTCCGACCAGTCCGAGCCACTCTTGCACGAAGCGTCGGTAGAGATGGCGCGCTTGCCACGTGTGCAGCAGACGTAATGATTGTCGCTCGCGCTCGACCCCCGAATCGAGCTCGCCGCGAGCCGCCGCGAGCCGCAGCTCTTCGTCCGGCGGTTGACCGCTGATCAGCAGTGACAACTCGCTACCCAGCTCTTCGTTGCTCAGCCGAGTTGCGCCGGGCGTCGCAGCGCCGAGCGTCGTGGCGTATAGGAACTTGGGAGAGCCGAGCAGGGCACGCACGACCAGCGCGACACCGCTGTTGAAGTCAGCGCCTTCTGCACCAATCGTGAACAGACCGAGCAACTGCTCGACCTCTCGCGCGCTTGGCGCGCGCCGAAACGCCGTGTTCGACAGCATTTTCACGGTCGACTCCGCACATGCGCGATCGCTCGCGAGCGCCGTGCGCGCGCAACTCGGAAACTGCGGCAGGCTCAAATCGAGGTTTTCCGCCGTGCTACGCGAGGCGTCGAACAGTTGACCGAGCAACAGCGAATCGACGCTTTGAGCGACATTGCGCGAATAGTCCGACTGACGCGCGTCGGGCGGCAGTGCCGCGGATAGCCCAGTGACCGTGCCAAGCATGGTTTCCGCGCTCGCCTCGAGCTCGGCGGTGCTCAGCCGGCGTAGCGCGGGCGCAAGGCTCTGCTCTGGCGGGCCGCTGTCCGTTGCTGGCTCCGCGCTGCCACCGCAGCTCGCGCAGAGCGCGAACAACGCGCAGCCCATGACTCTGCTCAAAGTCATGGGCTGCCACCAACGCCGGCGCTCGAGCCAGCGGCACCAGCGCCACCACCGATTCCGCCTGAACCACCGATTCCGCTTGAACCACCGATTCCGCTCGAACCACCGATTCCACTCGAGCCGCCGAGGCCACCCGAACCACCGAGCTCGATGCTACCGCCCATGCCACCCGAACCTCCCGTGCCGCCTGAGCCACCGGTGCCCGTCGGAAACGGCAAACCATCCTCCCAACTCACGTCGTCGAGCCAGAAATCGACGGGCAGCTCCGCCTTCTCGAAGCTGAACTGGATGCTCATGAGCGCGCCAGGGGTGAAGGGCGTTTGCTTGCCGAACCCGCGCTGTTTGAAATCACTCCACTTGAACGAATAGGTCCGCCATTCCGGGGTCAGCGTGATCCAGATCCCGTGCGCGTCGTAGCAAGTCTCGCCCTCGCCCGATCGACACTTGCCGCCATATTGCTCGTCGATCACTTCGGGGACTTGGAGCATTACCCACACGCGACCCGAGCCGCGCGCATAAAAGCGATATCCGGAGAAGTGCCCGGCATTGAACGGGCAGCGAATGCCATCTTTGAGGTGGCTGATATTCGCGGCAAATGCCGCACCCCAAACATTGAAGCCCGACGCAGTGATGTGTGCGGCTTGAGATGAACCGTGCGCACCGCCTGGTACTCCGCCAGTAAACTCCTTCTCGGGGACGAGAATACCTGTGCTCGCTTCGTCATCCTTGAGCGGGAACCAGTAGGCTTCGCGATCGGGCTCCGGCACTGCGTCCTGATTGGCGTCTTCGAAATCATCGATCAACGCGAGTTGCCCTTCGGGCACGTTTGCGCACGGATCGACCAGCGCACCGGCGCCGCCACCACCCGTACCCGCCACAGCCGACGGCTTCGCGCCCGAGCCGCCGCTGGCGAGCTTGGGCTGCACGATCGCCGGCGCACCGCCGCTGAAGAAACCCGGAAACGGCGTGTCAGTCGTGACTCGGTCCGACGAACTACACGCGGCTGCCGAACCGAGGCCCCAGAGGACCCACAAAGGCCAACCAAACCCCCGAAAGTACGGAGAAGTTCCCAACCACCGTATTTGTGCCATCGACCTGAACAATGGCCGGATTCTGGGGTGGTGATCCAAAAAAGTGCACAAGGCTGGAAATTGCCGAAGACCTCGGTTTGCCCGTCGAAACCGCAGGAAAGAGTAGCTCCCGTGCAATCCCTGGGGTGAACTGAGTATTGCTAGGCGCAACCGATACGTATCACTTCGGCCGATGCGACTTCGTACTTGGACCCTTCCGATCAGCGCGCTCGCGCTCGCAGTGGGCTGCACGCAGAATGCTTCGGACAATGAGAACATCGCGAGCGGCGGCACGGCCGGCTCGTCATCCGCGGGCACCCGCGACGATGGGGGCGCGCCGGATTCCTCGTTTGCGGGGACGCGCGACGAGGGCGGTGCGGCCGGTTCCGCACTCGGGGGCGCGCGTGACGAGGGCGGTGCGGCCGGAGCCTCGTTCGCTGGCTCGCCCGGAGACGGAACGACGCCAGAAGGTCTCTCGTGTTTGGGTGTGCTCCAGTGTGCGGGGGCCTGCCCTGACGAGGGACTCGACGCATGCGTCGAAGCCTGCGTGAACCAAACGAGCGAAAGCAGTCAGGCCGTCACTGCCGCGTTCATCCAGTGCATTGCGGATAACCAGTGCGCCGATGCGACGTGCATTCAAGCCAAGTGCGAGAGCGAACTCACTGCCTGCGTCAGCGACGATGCGAGCGCGGTAGCCCAGGGTGAGCCATCGAGCGGACCGACTCCGACCGGGTCAGTACCTGCCGAGCTCGTCGGGCTTTGGAGTCAGGTCGGCCTGAGCAGCGGCATGAGCTACGAGTTTTCGGCCGATGGCACGACGATTCAAGCGTACAGCAGCGAGACCAACTACGGCTGTGACTTGAAGATTCAGCTGTCGTCGTCGGGAGTTACTACGGTCAGCGGCGACTCGCTGGTTTACCATCGCACCGAGGGCACGCTGGCCACGAAGACGTGCAGCACGATCCAGAGCAAGCCCGCCGAACCCGCGGACATTGCCTACCGTTACGCGCTCGGTGAATACGAGGATGGGAAGCCCAAACTCTCACTCTACCGGGTGAACGAAGACGGGACGCTCTCCTCACCCCTCGAACTCCATCACTGAGCTAGAGCAGGTTCCGAGCCTTCAGCTCCAAGTAGCGACCGACGAGCTTTCCGGTCAGGGTGCGCGCGTCCGTCTCCAACACGAGCGCCCCGGCGCGCTTCATGTCCAGCGCCACAGCGCGCTGATTCCTCAAGATCTCTGCGGCAGCGGCCTTGGTGTACAGGTCCGGCGCCAAGCGTGAGCCAGGCTCGGCGAGCGCTTCGATGTCCGTGTCGCGAAAGAGCACGACCAACGGCAAATGCGTACCGCGCAACGCCTTCACGCGGCGCACCAGCAATTCGCCAATCGTGCCGTCGATGACGTGTGAGAAGAGAATGACCAGAGTGCGACTGCGGACGCGACTCGAGAGGTAGGAGAAAGCGCGTTCGTAGTCGGGTTCGACCAGCTCCGGATGGAGGTCGTACGCCGCCTGAATCAGTCGGCGTGTCGCGCTCGGGCCTCCGCCGGGCGAAACGAACACGCGCACGTTCTGATCGAAACCGAGCATGCCTACGCGATCGCCCGTCCGACTCGCCACGTGAGACAGCATCAAGCTTGCATTCAATGCGTGGTCGAAGCGCGAAAGGCCGGCTTCGATGCCGGTCATCATTCGTCCTGCGTCCAGCATGAAGAGCAGGTTCTGGTTGCTCTCGAGTTGGTATTCGCGAACCGTCAAGCGTTGTCGGCGAGCCGTGGCTTTCCAGTCGATCGAGCGGTGCTCGTCGTCCGGGACTTGGTCGCGTAGGCGCGAGAACTCGCTCTCTCCACCCTTCATGCGTGACACGCGCACGAGCGCATACTCGCGGCTGTCACGCGCTAGCAGGTCGTACCCTTGCAGCTGCTTCAAGTCCGGATAGACGCGCACTACCGAGTGCGCGGGCACACGAATTTGACGCTGCCACAGGCCGAGCAACGAGCGATAGCGGAGGTGATGGTCGCCGAGCGTGTACGCGCCGCGCACGCTCGGCTCCACGTGATAGGTCAACGTGAGCTGACCGCGCGCGCTGATCTCCCCACGCGCGGGCAAGTCCGCGGACTGGGCACCTGGAAAGAGATCGTCTTGAACCTCGACGCGCAAACGGCGACCAGCTCGCGAGCTCAGCTCGAGTCGCACCAGATTCCGGCGCTTGAGTGACAGCACGTCCGGCGCAGTGCGTCGGATCTCGAGTTGCCGGCGGAGGCAAAACAACAAGTCCAATGCAGCGCACAAGAGCAGAGCGCCGTCGAGCAACAGCACGTTCTTCAGCAGTGACGGCTCCAGCGCCACGAAGACGCTGAGCGTGAGGGGCGCCACGCTGAGCCAGACCAAGGCCCGGGTAGGAACGACGACGAAGCGCATCTCTCCTCTACGCGCTAGTTTTGGGCACAACTGCGTCGCGCAACACGGCATCGACACAGTGATCTGCGGTGATCCCTTCGAGCTCCGCGTCAGGCTGCAGTTGCAAGCGGTGACGAAGCACGGCATGCGCGTACGACTTCACGTCGTCCGGGATCACGAAATCGCGCCCTTCCCAGAGCGCGTGCGCGCGGGCCACATTGAGCAGACCAATCGAGGCGCGCGGTGACGCGCCGAGGCTCACCGAAGGGTGAGTCCGAGTTCGGCGCACGATGTCCGTGACGTAGTCGATGATTTCGCGCGCAATGCGGATGTCGCCCAGGGCGCGCTGCATCGCGACCACCGCAGCTTGGCTCGAAATCTGAGTCAGATGTGACAGCTCCCCGGGGTCGAAACCTGCCACGTAGTTGTGCAAAATTTGCGCTTCTGCCGCCTGCGATGGATGGCCGACCTCGAGCTTCAACAGGAAGCGATCGAGCTGCGCTTCGGGCAGGGGGTAAGTGCCTTGCGACTCGATCGGATTTTGAGTGGCTAGCACCAAGAATGGGTCGGCAAGCGGGCGCGTGATGCCGTCGGTGGTCACGCTGCGTTCTTGCATGGCCTCGAGCAGCGCAGATTGCGTCTTGGCTGGCGCGCGGTTCACTTCGTCGGCGAGCAGTAGTTCGGTGAAGACTGGGCCGGGCACGAACGAGAATTCGCCCAATTTTTGGCTGTACAACGTGCTCCCGGTGATATCGCTCGGCATCAAATCCGGCGTGAATTGGATGCGCCGAAACGACAGGCCGAGCACCCGCGCCAGCGCACGCACGAGCAATGTCTTGCCCAGCCCCGGTACCCCTTCAATCAGCACGTGCCCGCGCGCCACGAGTCCGACCAGCACGTGCTCGACCAATGACTCTTGGCCCACGAGCGCGCGGCTCACTTCGGTTTCGATACGCCGTAGTTCACTACTCAGTTGTTCGAGATTCACTTCGAGCCTCCTGCTCGTAAAGTCAGGCTTTCCAGCTTTTCCAAAGTCGTCAGATCCGCGGGCGACGGCCGCGCGACGTCCAAGTCGTCCTGCGCCTCGCGCGCCTCCGTCAGTAGCAGCACCAGCTGCGATTCGGGCTGTTCGACCTTGGCGGCAATGCGACCGGCGAGATCGATCAGGCCGATCGGCTGCTGCGGACTCAGCCGCTCTCGCAGGCGCTCGATCAACCACGAGCCATAGGTCGCCAGCGCGAAGCGCGTGGCCCGCGCGCGGCGATAACTTTCCCCGAGCGCAAGTACATGATCGCGGAATGCCCGACGCCGCACGGCAACTGGGTCCCTGCGCAGGCCGAAGGCGGTACCCCCATGCCAACCGAAGAGCACCGCCAATAGCGCGAGCTGCGCCACGAGCGCCCCGAGCCCAGCCTTATTCAACGAGGAAAGCGTGGACGACGCGCCGCCACCCGTCCATGGCCCCACCAGTTCCACCACTCGCCCGTTGTTACGCAACAGATTCACCACGAACAAGGCATTGTCGCCCACACTCAGCGACGCGTTGGACAGAAACTCGTCATCGCCAAAGTACAGCACGGTGCCGTCACCGTAGCTGCGCTCCGCAACGTACGGATGCTTGCCGGCCAGAGCATACGTTTGCTCGCCCTGGACGGCGGGACCCAGGTCGAGCGCGTGGTGTGCGACAGCCGAGAGTTCGAGCGGAACCTTCTGGAGATCCGCCGGCAAATCCAAACGCCCTTTGTACGTCTCGGACAGGTAGTGGACATTGGTCGCCTTCGCCAATGCCTCGCTCGATTCGGTCACTACCAACATGCCGCCGGCTTCTGCAAACTTGAGCAAGTGGGGCCAGGCCTCGTCTGACTGCTCCCCGACGACCAAGATCGCCGAGACATCTGACTCGATCTCGGTCAACGCACGAATCCGGCGGCGCACCGTGACTTGCTGCTCGCGGAGCACCTGCGTCAGCACGCCGAGGCCGCGCCCCCCACCGTCCGCAAGCCCACTGAGCGCATTGGAACAACCACTCTCAGCGAAGCAAAACGCGCACAACAAAAGCACCGACAGCACCCGCACGACGATCGGCTGCACGCGGTCGAACAGCCGGCGATAGAGCTCGGCGCTGGCGGGCGCGCCCCCGAACTGTACCGCCTCCACCGAGCGAAAGACGTCGCGCGCGGCACCATAGCTCTCATCACTGCGCAACGCGCGCAGGTAGTCACCGTTGGTCTGAGCGGGGCTCACGTGGAGCTTGCCGGAGATGCGTAGCGCGTGAATCAACGCTGCTTGCAGGGCAGCAACGGCGTCTTCGAAGCGCGAAGACAGCGCGGACTGTTCCGCCAATGACCACAAGCGAGCCACGTCAGACTCGCCGATATGGCGTGGAACCGCGGACACCGCCGACGGCGACAACGGCACACCTTTCCTGCGTGGGTCAGGCGCGACGAACTCTACGCCCACCAGAATCCGCGCGAGCGCGACCGCAAGCACGAACAGCAGCACGAGCAAAACGAGCCAGTACACCAGGTTGCCGACCGTCGCCAGCCCCTTTCCCAACAGCGAACCAGCGAAGGAAGAATCGGAATTAGACGCGGCCGGTTTCGCGGCGCAGGCCGCGCGCAAACCGGGGCAGCGCTGGCGAACGGAAAGCTGTGATAGCGAGCACAACAGCGGGTCATCGCGCACGGCGGCCAGCTTTTCATTGCAGAACGCGGCCTCCGGGCTCGACAGCGCCCGTGACAATGAACGCTCGACGTCCTCGCGCGGGATGCTCGAAAACGGGGAGAGCGGAACCTCTTCGCTCGGGTCGTCTTCGTCCTCCTCGCTTTCTTCGTGTTCTTCCTCTTCGACGTCGCTGCTGGCTGCGGGCGCCAGTGACATCGACCGAGCTGGATCGTCATTCGGCGTCGCGTGCACCACTGCCGGCAGTGACCCCAGGACGAGCAGCGCGAGCATTCCCGAGAGTTTCACGCGGCTCATCACTTTGCGCCCTCGTTCAGCGCGCGGTCCAACTCCAAGAATCTTACTTGAATATCCCAACCCTCGCGGCGCGTGCGGTTGTCGATGTAAGCCAAGAAGCGCAGGCTCGCGACGAGCGGCACGGATAAAAACAAACCGGCAAGCCCTGCCTCCCAATTCAGACCGGCCCAAACCGAAGGCAGCGCTTCGATCGGTAGCCCCTCAGCGGCCAGGGCGCTGGCGAAAATGTGGCAAACCGCGATGAACGCAGCTGAAGTGAACAGCAGCGACAGGCAGACGCCGAGTGACTCCGGCACACGACCGGAAACAATCCGCGTCGCGCGCCGGTATGCGGCGAGCGAGCCCGCTCCCTCGAGCACGACGACCTCGTCCATGAACAGCACTCGTGCGATCACGAGCGGCGCGGGGATGATGATCAACGTGCCGCCGACAATCAGCAGCAAGGCCAAGCAGCGCGCCAGGATCGCTCGATACAGGAGCCGCAGCGACGAGGTCAGCACCAACCCGAGCGACACGTCCGCGCTAAACATCAGGCGCCCCGCTGCGACGGTGAACGGCAACTGAAGCAGTGAGAATAGGACAACACCGAGCACGCCCACCCAAGCGGCTGAAACGCCCGAGTGGAGCAGCCACCAGCACAACGCATACGAGGGCAGCAGCAGGCCTGCGCCGAGTCGAAGGTAGAGTCCTCCGCCCAACACCAAACTGAAGCGCACCGCCAGATCGATGATTTCGGCCAAGCTGCGCTCGCGCACCACCACACGCGCTTCCCAAACGTTCATCGCAGCACTCGCGGAGTATCCTGACGCCCTGCGAACGCCAAGAAGCCGAACACCGACACCCAAGCCACCGCCGAGAACGCGAACTTCACGGCTTCGGGCAGCGAGGAAGGCGACCAGAACGCCTCAATCAGTGCGGCAATGAACAGCATGGCCGCCGCGCCCAGCGCGAGCAACGCGAGGTCCGACGCGCGCGCGCGCAGGGAACCGAGTCGCGTCAGGCCATTGGTGCTGATCAGCGCGGCGCCCATGCATAGACCCGCGCCGCCTGCGATCACGATCGCCGTCAGCTCGAAGGGCGAATGACCGCACACGAACGTGAATATGTTGCGACCGTGCCCAGCGCGCTGCACGAAGCCGAACACGGTGCCGATGAACAACCCATTGTAGAGGGTGTAATAGGCGCTTCCGAGGCCGAACAAGATGCCCGTCGCGAAACAACGAAAGGCAATGCCCACGTTGTTGTCGACGTAGAAGCCGGTCATCGCCGCATCCGTTTGTTCGGCGCGCCCGTTCGCGAAGCCCTCCGAGTAGGCTTGCGACAGATCCTCCAAGGTCTTCAAAGGCAGGACGGTTCCCGCAAACGACGGTGAGTGCAACGCGCCGATCCAACCAATCAGCAGCGGCACGTAGAACAACAACGCGCTAATCGCCATGAAGCGAAAGTGTTTGCGAAAGGCGCGCGGGAACCCGTGGAGCAACGCGCGTGCCGCGCCGCGCAGGGCGTAGCTGCGTGAACCGTACAACGCGTGGTGCGCGCGGGCCGTCAACGCGTCGAGGTACGCCACGATATCCGCCGCGGAGCCCGCCTGGCGTGCGCGCATCAAGTCCCCGCACACCGCGCGGTAAAGACTCGCAGCTCGCGAGATGCGCGGCGCCGAGAGCGCGGACAGCGGCGCGTCGCCCGACAAAAGCTGCGTCAGCTCTTGCCAGTCGGGTGAGCGGCGCGCAACGAACGTTTCTCTATCGAACACGCTGTTTTCCCCCTGCTGCGCGCATATAGAGCAGGCCCAGAAAGCGTGAAGCGCTCTTGTAGCGCACGTTCAAGCGCGCGCCGTAGGTCGGCGCGAGCATGCCGGCGAGTTCGTCCTCGCGCAGCTTTTGCAACTCGGGAGCCCGTCGTAGAAATAGCTCGAGCGCCTCCAGCACGGGTCCCGGCAAATCCACACGCGTGGGGAGCTGGTCGAGCTCCGCGGCTTTGGGGGGTGGCTCCAAGCGGATCGGATCGCGCAAGCGCGGACGCTCCTCGATGATCACCATGGTGTCCGCCGCCCAATCACCCAGACGACGAAAGCGCGGGTCGAGGGTCATGGTCAATAGGCCGATGGCATACCCGGTCGGCAGGAAGTCGGCGGCGCGCAGTAGGTTTCTGAGCACGCTGCCACCAAACGACACGGGTAGTCCGTCGCGCGTGACGACGCGCAGACCGAGCGCTCGCTTACCCACGCTCCGCCCGCTCATGAACGACTCGCAAGCCACGAAGTAGCCCCATTCCAAGGCGAACATCAGCAGCAAGAGCGCGCCCAGCTTCCAGCCGGAGATCTCGGCCGCACCGATGGATGCCAGCGACAAGACCACACCGATCACGAACAAGATCGCGAATCTGACCAACAAGTCGATCAGGTACGCGATCGCGCGCCGCGCCGGTCCGGCGAGGCTGCAACTGAAGACCACGTGCTCCGGCGTTTCGATCTCGACGGTGGTGTCGAGCGCGCGCAGCGGAGTACCCCGCTGGGTGAGAGGATGCGACGTCGCCATCAGCTCGGCATCGCCCGCGTGCCGACAAAGCCCGTGCTATCCAGCAAACGAATCGATTCCCGCCAACGCGCGATCACTGCACATTAGGTTAGGCGCAGCGCCGGGTGCTTGGCGAGAAATCCTCGCGCAGCTGGTCAAACCTCCTGACCAAAAGCGGTCTCAGCACCCTTCTGTAACGCTCGTGAAACTGCCGCGCTTGGCACGAACGTACACACCCCGGAAAAACTCGCGGTTTGACAGCGGTCGACAAATAAATGTCCGACCCCTGACTGAAACGCTGGCCAGAATCCGCGGAAAGGGGCACCTTTGGGCCCCGAGAGTCACAGGCTGCCCCGCTCGCGCAATCGTCGCGAAACGCGGTGTGGGCCAATGTGCGAAGGATTCGAGATTTGACGTTTTTGTCCGCGAAGCATCCCCCAGCATGGCCCTCACCCAATCGAGCATGAACCGCTTCACCCGCGCCCGGCCCGAGTCAGCTGACCCGTTTGCCATGCAGCTCGCGCTGTCGCGGGTGCACGCGCGGCTCGTGCCGATGGATCGCGACGAGCTGGGCTACGCGCTCGATCCGAGCGCCCGCGGCTGGCTTTCGCTCGACGCGGAGCGCGGCTTCGCGGGCTACGGGCTCGGTCGCGCGCTGCGCATGCTGCTGGACGTGTTGCGTGGGCTCACCGCGCTGCACGACACGTTCGACGCGCAGGGCGTGAACTTTGCGCATGGCGAAGTTGCGCTCAAGCATTTGCGCATCGACGGCGAGGGCGTGTGCCGCTTGCTTCCGCTTGCCGCGCGTCACTCCGATCCGGGATCTCGACCGCCTACGGAAGCGCTCGGATACCTCGCCCCCGAACGCCTACTCGGCGAATCGGTAGACGTGCGGGCGGATGTGTTCAGCGCCGGTGTGCTGCTCTGGGAGGCCCTTGCGGGTCGCCGACTGTTCAACGAAACCGACGCTGATGCGATCGTCGATCGCTTGATGGGTGGCAAGCTGCAGATGCCGCAGCTCCCGCCAGAGCTCGCTTGGGCCATCCCGCTCAAGTTGATCGCGGCGCGTGCTCTCTCTGTCGATCCCTATCAGCGCTTCGCGGACTGCGCGGAGCTGGCCACGGCAATCGCCATCGTGGCCCGTGACCGCGTGGCCGCGCATACCGAAATTGCCGCGTTTTTCGGCCCGCTGCTCCGCTCGACCGGCTCGGTTGCGCAACCGCGCCCCGTCCCCACGCGCAGCTCCACGTTCCCGAGCGTCAACCTGCCGACTGCTCCGGTGAGCGTGAGTGCGCCTTCGTCGCGCAACGGATTTCCGTTGGCCACACCCGCCGCGCGTCCGGTCACGCCGATCCCGCGGCAGGAGAGGGCGCCTTCAGTTCCGCGCTCGATCACGCCAGCACCGCTCTCGGTCGCGCCCACTCCGCGCGAGGTCACCCCCGTCCCGCGCAGATCCACACTGCCGCCAGGCGCGCTCAACGCGGAGCCACGCAGATCCACACTGCCGCCAGGCGCGCTCAACGCGGAGCCACGCAGATCCACACTGCCGCCAGGCGCGCTCAACGCGGAGCCGCGGAGGGCCACACTACCCCCGCGCGCGCTCACGTCCGTTCCGAGATCGGCGCCAGGCCCGGAAACGACGCGCGGCGTGATGCCCAAATCACCGTTTGCCACGCTGATTGGTGTTGGCGAGGTCGTCCCGGCCTCGCATCGGCGCAAAACGCTGACCTCAGTAGGAACGCCGGCCTCCGCGACCACGCCTGCTGATGCGGCCGTTGCGAGCGCGCCGCCGTCATCCAGGCTGCCTCCGCCACTACCGCTTTCAACAGCCAGCGCGTTCAACATTGCCGCACCCGCCGCTCCACGCTCGCTGGCCCGTGCGACGCTCAATTCGATCGCGCTCGGAGAAGTCGCGCAGTTCCGCAGTTGGTCGCCGCGCCGCGCCTGGATCGCGCTCGCTACGGTTGCAGTCGTGGGCATCGTGATCGCGCTGATCGCCAGCAGCGGTAGCAGTGACGCGCCCGAGGCCAAACCAGTCGCCGCGCAACAGCCAATCAAGATCCCGACCCCGATGCCGCCGCCTCCGGCGCCCGAACCCGTGGCCACGGCTGAGGACCCGCTGCACAGCGCCCCCGCGCCTCGTTCAGTGACTGAGCCAAACGGCAGCGCTCCTCGAAGCGCACCGAAGGAGCTCCGACCCCTCAACAAACCGGCTGCTTTGCCGAGCAACGTCGCGAGCAGCAGCAACACCAGGGACTACGGGATCTGAGTCGACGCCGCTCACGCTGAAAATGCGGCGAGCGACGTGAGCAGCGCCATGGTGACCTGAATCACCATGCCGAGCGTGAAAGCGAGCGACCGGTAAGGCTGGATGCCGCGGCTGTAACACAACGTGTAGAGCACACGTAGCGCGAGATACCCCCAAAGTAGCGACGCAAACAAGCCGTGCCCAGGCTCTGTGAGCGCAAAGAGCACGCTGAGCACCAGAAACGGGACCACATTCTCCAAATGGTTCTGATGAATGCGGCGCGAACGCGCGACCGGGTCGTCAACCTGCGATGGTGCGACGGCCGGCAACGCGACGCGATTCAGCGCGTAGTCCTCGGGCGTTGCATAGACCTTCTGTGACTTGCGAACCAAGGACGTGTACCCGGTCATCGACATCAGGCCCATCACGAGCAGTGTGTCGACCTGAAGCAGCGTACGAACGTTGGCGTCGGCGATGAGATTGGTCATTCCCCAGCCGAGAGCCTAGCCCATCCGCGCGCAGGCCACCCCTAGCCGAACCCACGCACGCGGCGCGGGCTAGACAGAGGTGGCCGTTTCTCAGTCAAATTCCGGGAAAAAGCTCAGTTGGTGCTAGCTTCGCCGTGGCCCTGCACGCTCGCGCTGGCGCTCACCGAGACGTTGATGCTCGCTTGAGCCTGAGCAGCAATGGCAATCGACGACGTCGCGCAAGCTGCGCCCGAGGCTCCGATCTGACCGAGCGCGCTGAACGACGCGACCGTCTTGCCAGCCAACGCGACGATCGGATCTTTGAGGGCATAGGTCATCGCAAACGCCGACTTGATGTCGCCGATGTGCGCTTGGAGCGCGCCGTACAGCTCATCGTCACCGGTGACGACCAAGCTCGCCGACGACTCACAATGGGCGCTCGCCTTGGCCGAACCTTCGCAAGACGCCTGGCACTCGGCGGCACCATCGCAGCTCAGCTTGCCCTCGCAAGTCGGCGGCGAGACTTCGGCCTTGCACTCGCCGTGGCATTCACCGTTGCAGTCCGCCTTGCCCGGCGCGTAGGTGCAAGTGCCTTCGCACTTGCCGCTGCATTGTGCGCCTCCAGCGACTTCGCACGAACCCTTGCAATCGGCCTTGCAGCTACCGCTGAACTGCCCCGTACACTTGGCAGAACAGCTGCCGCTGGCCTTGGCCGAACAGCTGCCTTCACACTTGCCACTGCAGGCGCCGCTCGAGTCTTTGCCGTCGCACTTGCCCATGCAATTGCCACCGCAGGTACCGCTGAAGTCCGCGGTGCACCCCGCGTCACAGGTGCCGTTCCAGGCCAGATCCGAGCAATCCCCAGTGCACGAGCCCGCGCACTTCACCGCTACGTCCGCCGTGCACTTGCCAGAACACGTGCCGGTACAGGTGGCGCTCGGTGCCTGCACGTCACACTCACCGGAGCATTCACCATTACACTCCACGACCAGCTTGCCCGCTTCACATTTGGCTTTGATGTCGCAGTCGGGCAGCTTGCACTTAGCCTGACAGTCACCCTGCACGCTCACATCCGCGTGGCAGTCGGACTTCACTTCGAGCGTTACGGTGGCGTGCGCCTTGTTGATGCGCGTGTTCACCACTGCGCAGGCTTCAGCAGCCGTGGTCTTCGTCGTGTCTTCACCCAAGTCACCATTGATCGCGTTGCACGTGGCCAGCCACTTGGCTTCCACGCCGAGCGCTGCGTCCTTGAGCGCGCTGCTCGCTTGCCCGAACGCCTTCAGCGTTGCCTGCGCGCTGACGTTGGCGTCGAGCGAGGTGCAGTTCACCGGTGTCCCGGTTCCATCAGTAGCGACATTGCAACCAGCCCCCGCAAGCATGGCCAAGAGACCGACCAGGCCAACGGTGGAGAACGCGCGCTTCAAAGTGAATTGATTAAGACTTTTCATGTGGTGACTTCCCGACTCAGTGTGACAAAACGTGTCGACAACCGCGCCTCGCCCGCACGGGCGAAACGAGTGACGACGGGTTGAAATACGGACGAATTCGGCATTTCGCGCTTACAGCTCGTTCGTCCTTAGGCAGAAAGCGCGCCAGCCACGAAAGTCCGACGATACGACCGGTAAACTGATTCAAAGTGAGGCCCCGCTGGCGAGCTCTAAGTTCGCCCACACTTTGAATCAGAAAACGAATGCAGGCCCGCCGCGGCTCAGCAAATCGCCTGGCGTAGGTGTAGCCCGGTTACCAGTAAGTGTAGGTTCTGCAGTGTGACCCGCCCCGCATGACCTACTTCGCTTCACACGTTCATTCGTCGCTCAGCGGGCGTACGTCCACTTCAGCGTCGGTCAAGATGGTTGCGTAACGATCGGCCCAAGCGATCGCATCCTGCAACGCTCGCACGTCGAGAATCGAGAAGCCGGCGATCAGCTCCTTCGACTCTGTGAAGGGGCCGTCGATCCAGACGCGCTTGCTCGGGCTCGGTTTCGCGCGCACGCCCTTGGAGCTCGGCGTGAGCGTGCCCGTTGCGAGCACCGCGCCGTTGTCGCCGAGCGATTCGGACAACGCGCGCAGCGCGCCCGCATGCTGCGCTTTCGGCCGGGTGCCGCCTTCAAAAGCAGCGTCCGCCTTGGTCAGTAGCAAGACCTGCAACGGAATATCGCCCTCGGGCTTTGGCATCATGCCCAAATCCCAAGGCTCCACCACTGGCCCCACTTCGATCTCACAGTCGCCGTCGGCGAGCGCGTAGCGCTGAGCGTGAACCACCGCGTCGGCGAGCGACTTCACCTTGATCATCGCATACGAAGCCAAGAGCTCATTTTCACCCGCGTACGGTCCGGAAGAAACTTGGCATGCGCCGCCGACGCTCTTGACGCGAACGCGCTGTTCGCTGCGATGCAAGCCCGCGCCGGTAATGAAGACGCCGTTCTTCAAGCTCTCTTGGATGAGCGCGCCCATGTTTTGAATGATTTGCGGCTCGGGTGGTCCCCCCGCTTCCATCTTCGCATCGACCTTGTGCATGACCATGAAGCGCATCAGGATTCTCCGTTTGGATTGGGGGCTCGCTCTTAACTCTGGCGGCAATCGACGTCGAGCCCTCCGCAAGGCTCGGCGACCCACGCAGTCACCCCCGCCGATCCGTTTTAGCAGGCGTGGCCCAGGGCTTTGGGCTAGGGTTCGCGCGCGAATGTGGGCTTTCTTGCGTAGAATTCGACAACTTTCGGGGACGGAAACAGTCAGTTTGCTGTCTTGGCTCGGGGCGCTGGGCACGCTGCGTTACCGGATCCCGTACGGCGTATGCCACACGGATGAAGCCTTCTACAGCGCGCTGCCCTACTCGTTCTTGATCGGCAATCGACCGTACCTCGACGAGCGAACCGTTCACCAGAATGCGGGCATCTTACTCGTGCCGCTGTACCGGTTGTACCTCGCCATCGCGGGCTCCAGCGACGGCATCATTCTATTCAACCGCTACTTGTACCTGACGTACGTCGCGGTCGCGTCGCTTCTCACCTGGCGCTTGGTCAGGCGCATCGCGAATTTCAGCAGCGGCTGTTGGGCAGCCGCATTGCTGGTCTGCTTCGGCTACTTCAACTTGTTCACGCTCGGCTACAACATGATGGGCGCGCTCGGCTTCATCTGCGGCGTGCTGCTCTCTGCCCATGCCTTGCTCGGCGCGCGTCCTGGCCGTGAGCTATTCGTCGCAAACCTGTTTTTCCTGTCCGCGATCTTCAGCTACCCCGCGCTGTTCATCGTCCTTTTGCCGTACAACCTCGCGGTCGTCGCCTGGCTGTACTGGAAGTGCCCGTCTGCCACCATGAAGAGCGGGCTTTTCGGGCTCGGCTCGGCGCTCTTGGCGGCGCTCGCGATCTTCGTGCCGTTCGCGTTCTGGTTTGCAGGGCCGCGCTACGAGCGGGTTCACGGACTTCAAGTGGGTCAGGGCTATGGGCTGCTGAGTGGGCTCTCGCGGCTGGATTTTTACCATTCGCCCGCGTGGGGCTGGCGCCCCGCGTTGCTCGCGTTCAGCGCGCTGTTCGTGCTCGTGCCCCTCGCCTGCCGTTGGCTCCAGCGCGGGGTTTGGCTGGTGGCTCCGCTGAGCGCGCTTTCGTGCCTTGCGTGCTATCGGCTGGGCTTTGATCTCGGTGCAATCACGAAGGCCATGTTTTTCTTCATGGCCATCCCCGTGCTTGCGCCAGTGTGCGTCGCACTCAATCGCGAATGGCCGCACGGGCGCTTCTTGCTCGTGCTGGTGTGGGCTCCCTCGGTGCTGTCAATGCTCGTGAGTACTTATTCCAGCGGGAATGGCTGGTTTGCGGCGCTACTCGGCGCGCTGGGTGCGGTCATTTCCGGCGTCGCCGCGTTCGGCGCGTTGCTCGAGGCGCGCGCAGCGAGCAACGTCAAAGCTGGCCAGGCTTATCAATTCGTGTTGATCGCCTTTGCGGGCGCGTGCCTCGCGCTCGAAGTCCACAGCATGTTCGCTTACGTGTACTCGCAGACGATCACGCCATTCGCCAGCCACGACACGCGCGTGAAATCGGGCCCCATGCGCGGTACGATTGGCACGAGCGCCCACGCGGAGTTCGCCGAGACCATCCACCGAGACTTGAAGGACGCCGCGGAGCACGGGCAAACGTTGACCATCTTCGACAGCTTTCCAAGCGGCTACCTGTCGACGAAGCTGCGACCCAAGACGTGGTCGCTGTGGATCATCTGGGGCATCCCCGTGCCATTACGCAAACAGCTCATGGCAGAAACCTTCGGTGACCCCGCACAGCTCCCCGAGCTGGTGCTCAAAATCGGCATCGAACCGGAGTCCAAACCGCTTTGGCCCAAGTATGAACGCGGGCACTACCACAAGCTGCTCGAGCGCAAAGAGTTCGGCTACGTGATCATGCAGCGAAATGACCTGCGTGCGAAATAGTCGCCAATGAGCCCCAGCCGGCGCGTGTCCAAAAACCGACCGATGCGTTGGTTACTCTTCCCGTTGGCACTGGTTTCCGTGGCGGCGACGCCAGCAACGCCCGCCGTCGAACTCAGCGCGGCGAAACAATTGCTACCGGCCTCCGTCAGCTGCGAAAATATCCCCTGCTTGATCGAGCAGGGCTATCGCGCCGACGCGGAAGCAAGTCGATTGGCCTTAGCGTTCTATCAGGCCACGGGTGACGTAGCTGGAGTCGGTGAAGAAGAGGAGATGGACGGCGGCTTTCGTGGCCATATCCACCTCGTGCCGCAGCTACCGGTCAATGGCTATCGAAAGCACTTGCTCTGGGTAAGTCGCGCCGCGACCAGCATGGATCAATTCTTCGATGGAGTGTTCGCCGGAAAGTCCGCACCGAACTATCGCTGGAGAGCGCTCGAATTTCGCTTCGTCCGCTCGCTCGTCAAACATCGCCCCAGCGCCTACGCGGACGACTGGACGATCACTTACAACGTCGAAGGTTCGCTGAACCTGAGCGAAAAAGCGGTTCGCGAAACGCTCTTCCACGAAATCTACCACCTCAACGACGACGCTCACGGCGACTGGTCCGCGCAGCACCTCAGCAAAGACTACCGCGCCATCCTCGCCAAGTGCGGCGCGCACCCAACGCTCGCCTGCCTCGCCCCCTACGCGCCGAACGACACCACCGTTCGCGGCGGCACCTACTACGCCTTCCAACAAAACAACGGCAATACCGTCCACGAGTACGCCGCCGAACTCGCCGTCCGCTACTTCAAAGAACAAACCGAAATGCTCGCCAAGAGCAAACTCTCGAAAAAGGCCTTCAAATGCGGCCCCCCAGAGAACGCGCGCGCTTGGAACGCACTCGTCGGCGAATTCTTCGGCGGCCGTGATCTGACGCCCGCCTGCTGAGCCATTCGCGCGAGACACCCGGCATTTCCGGGCAACAGGCGGGATCGCCTTGATGGTAGGCTCGCCGGTGGGGCACCTGCTGAGTCGAGGTCATGAGTTCGAAGTCATCGCAACCGCTAGGACGCGGCTTTTGGGCATTGTTCACTACCCAGTTTCTGGGGGCCTTCAACGACAACCTGTTCAAGACCGCGTTGGCGGTGGCCATCACCTTCGAGGCCGCATCACTAGGTAAGCTCGGCCCGACCTCGCTGGTCGCGCTCTCGGGAGGCCTATTGATTCTGCCGTTTGCGCTGTTCTCCGCGCTCGCCGGTCAGCTTGCCGATCGCTACCCCAAGCATCGTTTGATCTCGGCGACCAAGATCGCCGAATGCGTGATCATGACCATCGGCGGCGCGGGCCTGTTACTCAGAAATTTACCGCTGTGTTTGGGCGCGCTGTTCCTGCTCGGTACGCAGGCCACGTTCTTCGGCCCGCTCAAGTACGGCGCGTTGCCCGAGCTCTTGCCCGAAAAGCGCTTGGTGCAAGGCAACGCATTCGTGGAGATGGGTACATTCTTGGCAATTTTGCTGGGCACGATCGCCGGCGGAGTGCTGGCCGAGGGCAACCGCTCCACGCTCGCGGCGGTGGTGCTCGCGGTTGCTGTCCTCGGCTACATCGTTTCGCGCGGCGTGCCAGTGCTCGTAGCAGCCGCGCCTGATTTGCGCATCGATCGGCGATGGCTAGCGCCCACTTGGCAGCTGATCAATCTTTCGCGTCAGAACCGCGCGGTGTTCCATTCCGTGCTCGGCATCTCTTGGTTTTGGTTGCTCGGCGCGGTGGTGCTGTCGCTGTTGCCCGAGCTCGTCAAGGACCACTTGGGCGGCGGACCCACGGTGGTCACGTTCATGCTCGGCGCGTTCTCGGTCGGCGTGGGCCTCGGCGCGTTCGTGTGCGAAAAGCTTTCGTTCGAGCAGATTGAGCTCGGACTCGTGCCGATCGGGTCACTCGGGCTGAGCGTGGCGCTGGCTTGGGTGGGCATCGTGACCGGCCCGACCGCGTCGCACGCCGGCGCGCTGAATGTGACGCAATTTTTGAGCGAAGCGCGTGGCTTGTGGGCAACCGCGAGCGTAACGCTCTTGGCGTTGTCCGGCGGCGTGTTCACGGTGCCGCTTTACACGTTGCTCCAAGGGCGCAGTGACCCAAGCTCTCGGTCGCGCGTCGTCGCCGCGAACAACGTGATGAATGCCGTATTCATGGTCGTTGGCAGCGGGCTCTTGGCCGGTCTGTCGGCGGCAGGCGTGGGCGTACCGATCGTGCTGCTCATCCTCTCGGTTGCGAACCTGCTGGTCGCGGCGTACACGTACAGCGTGGTGCCGGAGTTCTTGTTCCGGCTAATCTGTTGGTTCTTGGCGCACGTGCTCTATCGCCTGCAAATCGTCGGACAAGAGCGCATTCCGCGTGCGGGTGCTGCCGTGCTCGTCAGCAACCACGTCACGTTCGTGGATTGGCTAATCATCTCCGCCAGCAGTCAGCGCCCGATCCGCTTCGTCATGCATCATCAGTTCCTGAAGATCCCGCTCACCGGGCGACTATTTCGCGACGCGAAAGTGATCCCGATCGCCGGCGCGAAAGAGAACGCAGAGGTGCTGGACGCAGCGTTCGATAGAATCGCGGAGGCGCTCGCCGAAGGCGAACTCGTGTGTATCTTCCCTGAGGGCAAACTCACACTCGACGGCCAGATGTCGCCCTTCCGCCGCGGCATCGAGCGCATCATTGCGACGTCACCCGTGCCCGTCTTGCCGATGTCGCTGAACGGCCTGTGGGGCAGTCGTTTCAGCCGTCAGCGTGAGGGCAAAAAGCCGCTCGGCAAGCTCTGGTCACGCATCACGCTGCGCGTCGGCACTGAGCTCGGGCCCGGTGAAGTCAGTGCCGAACGCGTGGAGCGCGAAGTCCGCGCCTTGCTCGCTTGAGCTGCGCGTCCGCCGTGTTTCCGCTTCACTTCATCAGTGGCTGACAATGCCCACCGGGCTCGAGCTCGAAGCCGGCGTTGCATTCGCACACGCCCGTCTCTTTCACGCAATGACCCCAAAGCGCGCTGACGGACGAGTCGCGGTTACAACTCTGGTCGTTGGTGCATGGGGCACGTTTGCCGCGCGGTGGCGCCGGGACGGCCGGGCCAGCGCTATCGCTCGCAGCGGGCGGCACTTCGGCAACGGCCGGGGCAGGCGTTTCAGGTTGCTCGGGCGCTGCTGGCGCGGGCGGATGGTCACACGCGCAAAGAAATCCGGCGAACACCACGGCGTAAGCGAGGCCACTCTTTTTCATGCCGAAAGGGCTTAGCATCGATCGCCCCGCGACGGCGGAAAGCTGCTAAACGCGAAGGGAGTTTCTGTGTCTCTCTCCCTCGGCCCGTACAGATTCGCCTCGAGCTCGTGCGCGATCGCGGGCTGCGCGGCACTTCTCGGTGTCAGCGCGTTCTTGTCAGGGGGATCCGCGCGCGCTGATCAGCCGCCACCAGCATCCGCTGCGCCGGCTCCTGCTCCCACTCCGGCTCCTGCTCCCGCGACGACTGTGCCGATGACCGTGACCGGCGATGCCCCGGTTGCACCTGAGCCCAAGCCATCGCCATCGCATTCGTCTCTGCCGCCCCCGGCGCAGACCAAGGACGCTCCGAACCCACCGCTGACACAAGGCTACATCCCGACCCTAGTCTCCACCGATGCACCCCCGGCGCTCGTGTGGCGATGGCAGCGATTTTCGACGGCGAACTATTTAGTCACCGGAGTCGGCGCAGGGCTCACCCTGGCAATGGCCATCGTTCACCCGCGCGCGCAGCATCATTTGAACGGCGGCGTGTGGTTCGACGAAAGCGTGCGCGACGCGCTGCGCGTCGACACCCTGCCCAATCGCTACATCTTCCGCGACGCCTCGGACGTCGGCTTGTCGCTGATGGTCTCTTGGCCGTTCGTTGCCGACGCATTGACCACGGCCTGGTGGTACCGCGGTAGCCGCGAATCGGCGCAAGAGATGGCGCTGATCGATCTGGAAACGTTCGCCGTGTCCGGCGCGATCCAAGGCGTGACCAACGTCATGGTCAGCCGAGAACGCCCCTATGGTCGTGATTGCGGCTCCCAAGAACTGCCGAGCGACGCCATCGATTGCGCGAATGCCGTGCACTATCGCAGCTTCTTCAGCGGACACTCGGCGTTCAGCTTCACGGGCGCAGCCTTGATCTGCATTCACCACTTCAAGAACGAGCTGATCGGCGCGCCCTGGGATGCGGTGAGCTGCGCCGGTGGCTACGCCGTCGCAGCCACCACCGCGACCTTTCGCGTCATGGGCGACATGCACTACGCGACCGATGTGCTCACCGGCGCGTTGCTCGGCACGGTCGTCGGCTACGGCATCCCATTACTCCACTACGCCCAACGCGACACCACGGCGACCACCTTCGCCGGCGTCCGGCTAAACCTGATACCGCAGCCGGGTGGCATCGGCGTGCTGGGGATCTTCTGATGCGCGCGCTCGGCCTCGATCTGCGCGCACTCGGTTTCGGCGCACTCGCGTTCACCCTCGCGGGTGTGGTTCGCGCCGCCGAACCCGCGGGCGAACAATTCCCCGACGCCAAGCCGCCACTCGCCATCCTGCCGACGCCCGAAGACGCGCTGATGGATCCGCGCATGGCGCGCTCTTGGGCCACATTGCCGCCGCGCGCGTTCGTCGCCACCACCGTGGACGTCGGCTTCGTGTATTTGCGACCGCGTTTGTCACTCGGCTATGGCCGCCCATTCACGGAATGGATCGGCTGGGACGCGAACCCCATTGCGACCACCAACGGCTTGGGCGTGTACACCGGCCTACGTCTCGAGATCCCGCACCTCGATCTGCGAATCGGACCGCGTTATTTTTCCTCCTTCAGCCACACCTACCTGCAAGAGCAAACCAGCTACTCGCGGCTCGACCTCGAAAGCAACTCGGGCAACCCCTCGCGCACACTCACCTTCGAAGCCGAGCTCGACCTGAGCTTGGATCTTGGCCCTGGTCGCTTGTTACTGCGTGGCAGCGCCTCGTACGTGACCGGCGTGCCCGACGGCTACGACGCATTCGAAGAAACGCTACACATCATCGTCGACCCGCCGCTGGTTTGGCGCACCCGTTTGGCCTACACGTTCAGCTTCGGCAATCGCAAACAACACGGCATCGGCGCGGCAGTCGATCTGCTCGACGTTCCCAAACGCGACGATTCCCGCACCATCCGCGTCGGCCCACTCGTACGCCTCGCGCTCTCACGCCGCGTCGACGTGCGCGGTAGCTTCATCTTCACCGTCGTCAGCCCCGACCGCATCGGCCTCGCAGGCGGCGACTTCACCGAACTCGGCATTCGCTACCGCTGGGCAAGCGAGTAAACGCGGCGCCGCGCCTCGGCCGCGATCATCGACTGACTTAGCCATTCGCGGGCCCTTAGGCGCGAGTTGCCTCGGCGAGCAAACGCAGGCCACCGATCCGCTCGGCGAGCGGCGGATGCGAATAGTAAAACGCCGCGTATAGCGGATGTGGGTGCAAGTTGGAGAGATTCTCGGTGCCGAGCTTGGCCAGAGCGCCGGCGAGGTCGAGCGGCGCGCCCTGAAGTTCGACCGCAAATTGATCGGCCTCGCGTTCGTCGCGGCGTGACCAGGCCGAAAACAGCGACGTCAAAGGAAAGAGCAACAGCGAGGCGGCGACGGCCAAGATCAGGATTCGCGCGGGGAACGAGGCCGCGCTGAGGCCCAACAGCAGCGGCAAACCGGCGCTCGGCGCGAGCACGAACCCCAAATAGACGAACGCAACCAACAGCACCTGCATCGCGATCATGCGCGTGAGCACGTGCTGCTTCTTCCAATGCCCGAGCTCGTGCGCGAGCACCGCCAAGATTTGCGGCTCCGTCATTTGCGCGAGCAAAGTGTCGAACAACACCACCCGCTTCTGACGCCCAATGCCGGTGAAGTAAGCATTCGAATGTGAGCTACGGCGCGAAGCGTCCACCTTGAGCACGCGCCCGACCTGGACGCCTGCGCGCGCGGTGAGCGAGTGAATGCCTTCACGCAACCCCGCAACATCGAGCGGTTCCATTCGATAAAAGAGCGGCTCGATCAGGTACGGCGAGAGCACGGTCATGAGCAGACCAAACGCGCTGATCAACGCGCTCACCCATAGCCACCAGCTATGCGGTGCCGCCTGAACCAAGCGCAAAGCACCCGCGACGACCAACGCCGAGAACACCACGGACAACAGCGTATTTTTCAGCCAATCCGCCCACCACAAGCCCACCGTCTGACGATTGAAGCCGTAGCGCGCCTCCAAGCGAAAGTCCGAGTAGAGCTGAAACGGGATGGTAAGCAGCGCGTTCACCAGCAACAAGCCCAAAAAGAACGCCAATCCACCGCTCACGAACGACGGAAACCAGCCAAACACCAGCGCGTCATACCAGCCGAGTCCACCTGCGAACAGAAACCCGGCCAAGAGCAGCGTGGACCAACCGCTGCGCAGCAAACCGAGTCGTGCACGCGCAGCCGTGTAAGCGCTGATTCGAGCCAAACGCGCGGCGTCGACCTCGCCCGCCAAGACCTCCGGGACGATGTGCCCCCTCCGCTGCAAATGCCGCAAGTTGAGCCACGAAAGCCCCAGCCGCGCCACTGCGACGAACACGAACACCAACAGCGCCCAGGCACTCATCCCGCAAACGTAGGGCACGAGTGCCGCTTTCGCAAACCCCTCAGTGACCGTGCGTAGCGGCGGCGTGCGCGACCTCTGCGACCTCGCGTGCCGCGGAAGGCTGCTCTTCGATGCCGTGCGCGCTGATGCCGCGGATCTGGGCCAGCTCACTGCCGATGTCTTTGCTCGCGCTCGCGGCCTCGGCGTGTTCGGCTTTGCTCGGTTTCTCTTTCGTGTCGTGCGCGTCTTTCGCGTCGCGTGGAGTCTTGGGCGATTTTGCGTCGCGGCCCGAGCGGGCATTGACGGCATCGACGAACGACTCCATGCGATCCGCATCGGCGTTGCCGTTCACGTTCACGACGACCAGCTTGCCCGCACCTTGGCCGAGATCGTTGCGGAAATCGTAGACCGCGCCGACGACGGTGAGTGTGCCCTCGTGCACTTGGTGATTGAAGCGCTTGAGCGAGAACGCCACTTGGTTGTTCACGTTGGCGACCACCGCTTCGGCCCATGCAACTTCGGGGGTTTTGCTGGGATTGGCCGCGGGGACATGGAGGTGCTCGAGCTCTTTGCGGATCGGTTGGCTGAGCTTGCTCGTGTCACCCATGGCCGCCTTGACCGCGCCGCAACCCGTGTGGCCAATGACTAGCAACAGCGGCGTATGTAGGTGTTCCACCCCATACTCCACCGAGCCTTCGACGTTCTCGACTTGGTTGCCAATATCGCGAACCGTGAAGTCGTCATTCTCCGGGGTGAGATCCCAAGCTTGGCTGTGCACCCGTGAGTCCGCGCAAGTAATGACGGTCGCGCGGGGGGTCTGCTTGTCGGCAAACGCGGCGAAGAACTTGTCGCCACGCTCCATGTAGGCGGCGTTGTCGGCAAAGGCATCGCGCAGAAACGAGCGCGTCATCGCCAGCGGCTCGTCTTTGGCTGCTTCCCACGCAAACGGCACGGTAAATGTCTCCGGCGCGGGTTCAGCTTCGTGTTCCTTGCGCGCCTCTGCTTTCTTGGCTCGCGCGCCCGCCCGTTTGGCGACCTTCTTCGCAGGCTCGGGCTGAACCTGGGGCTGCGCGTGACAGCCCGCGAGCAAGAGCACAAACCAGGGAACGAGTACCAATCGAGACCAACGCACGTGCCGAGAAACGGCCATGAAGCTCGGAACTTGAGAGCTTGCTCGGGGCAACTTGTCGAGCCGGGGTGCACCCGGCACGGGTTCTGCACTTGTCCGGCGGTGGGCAAAAATCAGCGCTATTTCTGGCCGATTCGAGCATTCAGTGGCGCAGCTGTGCCACCGTGCACGACAGACAGGTCAGCGCCGGGGAGGAAACCTCGCGTGAATCGAATTCGTTTGGGCTGCGCACTGCTCTGCTTGGTCGAGGCTGTGGCGTGCGGCGGTACAGTCAAAGTCGAATTGGGCGCCGCGGGCGCCGCCGCGCGCGCGGACGGCGGAACCGGCAATGCCGGCAGCGTTGCCAGCGGTGAAGGAGGCGGCCCCTCAGCGCACGGAAGCGCGGGCCGAGCGTCCATCGGCGACGCGGGCGACGCGGGCATGTTCGGCGCCGCTGGCGAACCCAGCGTGAGCGCGTGCGAAGTGGACGGCGTGGTTCATCCCGTCGGGAAACCCTTTGCCTGTGATTGCAACACTTGCTGGTGCGAATTCGATGGCACCATCTCGAGCACGTTGATCGACTGCCCCGTCTGCACGTACATGGGCGAGACCCACACTTCGGGAGAAAAATTCCCCAGCCGTGACGGCTGCAACACGTGCGAATGCTCCCCCGGTGGAGTCTTGAGCTGCACCGAGAAAGCGTGCAGCTGCAACCCTGACAAGGAATGGTATCGCCACTACGCCGCTACCGGCGCAAACGCCTGTCAGCTCATCGACTACGTCTGTCCAGTGAACACGGCGGCATTCAACAACGGCTGTGGTTGCGGCTGTGAAGAAGCGCAAGACTGCCCGCAGTGGGTCGATTGCGAACCAGGCAACACCTCCTGCGCATTGATGAGAATGCGCTGCCCGTACTCCGAACCCGCTTTCTGATTCGTTGCGATGGCGCTTCCGGCATGCTCGGGCTGAGCCAAAATCGCCGCGAACGAGCCGCGTGTTTCCGCGGAGCCATCGCCTGCGTGTGTCGATTTTGTCAGCGGTTTCGCCTCCTCAGCGTCGCAGGCACACGGAGCGTGCATTCACGCACCTGCCTCGTTATCCTGCGCGACATGGCAACCAAAGCTGAACGGTACCGAGCGGAACAACAAGTCAGCAGAAGCCAAGCGAAGCCGAAGAAACCCAAACCGCACAGTATCGATCGCAGTGTCGGCGCTGCCACCGCGGGCGTGAGTGGTGAGGGCACCGCGCTGCGCAATCTCTCCAAGCGCTCCAACAACAAGGGTGGCCCCGCGCTGGAGATCTCGGGCACGGCGACGCCTTCGCGCAAATCGACGCGCAGCAGCGCGGGTCGCGTCAAATCCGCGACCGAGCTCACGCGCCGTCAGACGCGCCGCATCACGTCGCCGAAGGCACGCGCGACTCGCGCGGTTGCCCGCGGCTGATCGCTCTTCGAGATTTTTGGGTTAGCGGGCGCGGTCGACGCTGCGCGGCGCGTAGCCCATTTCAGCGTCCGCTGGGCGCGGCACTCGGGCGAGCGTCGAATGCAAACACTTGCCAGCGATGCGCCGCGCTGTCGCGCTGCGTTTGAGTCACAGCGTCACCCGCGTAGTCTTTGACGACACGCGTCCAAAACGGCACCGCGGCGCGGTTGGCCTCGGACACGCGCACCGTCCAACGTCCCGGCAAATGATCCCAGAGCAGCTTGGCTGCGCGTGCACCCACGCCCGAACGCCGCTCGGCGCGCAGCACGAAGAACTCTGCAACGTCGAAGACCTCGGGGTCATCGCTCAGCGGTGAGCCGCGCTGCGCCAATGCAAAACCCAGCAGCCTGCCCTCCTGTCGAATCAAGAATGGAAAGCGCTTGCCCGGCTCGGCCCAATACGAAGCGAGCCGCGGGTATCCAAAGCGACCATCCGCGCCGATCTGAACGCAAAACGCCTCACTCAAATCGTGAATGTACAACTCGAGCAGGTTCGCGAGCAGTGAACGCTCTTCTTCGCGCGCGAGTTCGAGCCGCACTGCGCCAACGTCTCCTTCGACTTCACTCGACATGCCCGTGCACTCCGAAAACCTACTCTAACAAAGTGAGACAGAGTCGAGATCTCGAATCGTGACTTCGTGTGACACAGCCATGACGGCATGCATTCGCCCTCAGGTCACACTCGATAGATGATCGAGAGCACGATGGCGAGCTACGTGCGTGAGATTCGACCGCATCTGAAACGCGGCGCGTTCCAACCGGCGCGCAGTCGATTGTGGTGGCTGCCCACACATCTCGCGGTGATAACGCTGTGCATCAGCCTGCTGCACCAGCGCGTGTTGCCTTGGCCCGCCGCTCCGCTGGTGTCTCTCGTGATCGGCATGAGCTTCGCGGGGCTGACGTTCCTCGCCCACGAGAACCTTCACGGCGCGATCGTGCGCAACGCTCGCTTGCGCTACCTCGTGGGTTGGATCGGTTTTTCCCCATTCGTCGTTTCGCCCCGGCTGTGGGCAGCGTGGCATAACCGCGTTCACCACAACAACACGCAAATCGAGGGCAAAGATCCAGACGCCTATCCGACGCTGGGCGAGTATCGAGCCAGCTGGGCGATCCGCCTCGCCACTTGGGTTGCCCCGGGGCTGCGCCGCCTACGCGGCGCGTCAACCCCGTTGATCGGCTTTTCGGTGCAGAGCCTGCACATGCTCTTGGCCGCGCGCTCTCGGGGCTTCCTCTCCATTCGAGAGCACGTCCTTGCCATCGCGGAAACGTTGCTCGGCATTTCACTGTGGACGGTTCTCGCCATCGCCACGGGCGGGCTCGTGTTCGTGTTCGCGTTCGTGCTGCCACTGCTGGTCGCGAACGCCATCGTCATGAGCTTCATCTTAACGAACCACAGCTTGAGCCCGCTGACCGAGATTAATGATCCGTTACGCAACTCGCTGAGCGTAACCACCCCACGACTCATCGAGTGGCTGACTCTGGGTTTCGGTTATCACGTCGAACATCACCTCTTCCCGGCGATGAGCGCGCGCCACGCCCCCGAAGTGCGCGCCCTGCTCCGCGCCCACTATCCCGGACGATACCAGTCGATGCCGCTCAGTCGAGCCACCGCCGCGTTACACAGTACCAGTCGAATCTACAAGAACGCCACGACGTTGACCGACCCGAACTCCGGCCGTGAATGGGCGGTGCTTAGCGAAGCCCCAAAGCCGTCCGAGCCCGTCGCGTCCCCAAGCGCGCCCACTGGCACGAGTGGGTGCCCATTGCCGTCGCCACTGCCGGCTCCTCCGATTCCGCGCTCGGCCCCCTCTGTGCCGCCGGAATCAGTGAGACCCTAAAACTAACCATCTTACGCGGGGAATGAGTAGTTTTCCGGGTCTCGAACCGTGAGCTAGCTGCCAGCGAGCTGCCGAAAGAATGCACAACCGCACAACCGCACAACCTACCGGGGCGGCTCCATGACAGGAATGACAGGGGTTGTTCTTGATGTGCGCTTGATTTGCGATAGACACGGCCACGCTTAGTCGTGGAAGAGGCCGTGACCGTGCTTGCCCGCACACTCGCGCCTGTGATCGAAGGTCTGCGACGTAGACATATAAATCCTGATTGGCCGTGCTGCGCCTGTTCTCGCGCCCCGCATTGTGTAGACTGTTGAAGTCGTGCGGGGCGGCGGCTATGGTTAGCGGTAGTAAGTTTCCCCCGCTTTTCGGCTGATTGGGCAAGTGGCAGACATGAATCGCATCACCGCCTTAGGATCTATCTTCGCGTCCGCACTGTTGGTCCTTGCTTGCGGAGGTACGCCAGAGGTGCACTCCAACCCTGGCGAGCCGACCAACGGCGGCATGTCCCAGGGCGGCGCCGCATTCGTCACTGCAGGCACTGGCGCAGGGATCGATCCAGGTGGTGGCGGCAGGCCCTCAGGCGGTGACGGCGGACAAGCCGGGTCGACGGACGACGAAGGCCCAGTGTGTGGCGACGGCAAGGTTGAAGCGCCCGAGACCTGTGATGACGGCAACACCAAGCCCGGCGACGGCTGTGACGGCAATTGCAAGCGCCAAACCGGCTGGACCTGCCCCACGCCCGGCGAAAAGTGCAACCCTCCCCCCGACGACAACTCGGTCTGCGGCGATGGCAAGGTCACGGGCAATGAGTCCTGCGATCTTGGCAAAGACAGCGCCGGCACCAACCTGAACGACGGCACCGCGGGCTGTTCGACCACCTGTCAAACGGTCACCGGTTGGACCTGTCCGGGCGCCAACCAAGCCTGTACCAAGGATCCGTTCTGCGGCGACAGCATCGTCACTAGCATCCTCGGCGAGCAGTGTGATGACGGCACGAACGACGGCGCGCACGGTTGCGACGTCGACTGCAAGCGCATCACGGGCTGGAAGTGTCCACCCACCGGCGGCGCGTGCGCGGTCGATCTGTTCTGCGGTAACGGCACGGTCGACCCCGGCGAGCAATGCGACGACCACAACTTCAGGAACTACGACGGTTGTGACTCGACCTGCTTCATCGAGTCGGGTTTTGCGTGCCCTCCAGCCGGCGGCAGCTGCGAGCGCTTGTGCGGTAACGGCAAGCTCGATCCAGGTGAAACCTGCGACGACAGCAACATCGTTTCCGATGACGGCTGCACTGGAACCTGCAAGGGCAGCAATTGCCCGCCCGTGTGCACGACCGAGGTGGACTACACCTGCAGCAACGTCGGTCAGAACTGCATCTACACTCCACCGCCCCCGCCCCCGCAATGTGGCAACGGCAAGGTTGAAGGCTCGGAGACCTGTGATGATGGCAACATCTCCGGCGGCGACGGCTGCTCGAGCGTGTGTGCGCTCGAAACCGGTTGGAAGTGCACCGCTGAAAACACGCCCTGCGTCGCGGCGCAGTGTGGTGACGGAATCTTGGCCGGCGCCGAGCTGTGCGATGACGGCAAGGTCGATACCGTTCATGGCTGCACCCCCAGCTGCACCATTGCGCCGAACGCCACCTGCCCGGCGAACGGCGGCGCGTGCGTGCCCATGGTTTGCGGCGACGGCAAGGTCACAGGTACGGAAACCTGCGACAGCAACTTGAATGACGGTAAGCACGGCTGTTCCGCGACGTGCCAGATCATCACCGGTTGGGCATGTCCGTTGGCGGGCGCACCGTGCAGCGAGATCTGCGGCGACAGCTTGGTCGTTGGCGACGAGCAATGTGACGAGGGCGCCGATGTGGCTTGCTGCTCATCGACCTGCAAGCTGAAGGCGACCTACGTCTGCGATCCGTCCAAGAGCCCGCACTCGCAGCCAGCCTCGGACTATTGCGGCAAGTTCGGAGTGAACGGCCCGTCCAATCCGAGCAGCACGGTCAAGGGTAACGAGCAGTGCGACGACGGCAACACCGTCGCGTTCGACGGCTGCTCACCGACTTGCACCAATGAGCCGCTGTGCGGCACGGTCAACACCGACATTACCCCCACCCCTGCTGCCACGAACTATCAGTGCTTCGCGCGCTGCGGTGACGGCCTGGTCCTGCCGCCCGAACAATGTGACGACGGCAACACCCAGAGTGGCGATGGCTGCGACAGCAGCTGCAAGATCGAGACGGTCCCCGGGAGCACTCCCCCGCAACCCGCGTGGACGTGCGTGCAGGCGGCCCCGGGCGGCTCGCTCACCCTACCCGTGATCTGGCGCGACTTTGCGCCCAAGACCCATCCCCAGTTCGAGCTCGATCCGAAGGCCGATCGTCGTCTGCCGAACATGACGACGACGACGCTGAAGCAAATCGCTGCGACCGGTTCGCGTCCCTTCCGATACGTGCCCGAGTACTACGCTTCGTTCGTATCGCCGGCCTTCCCAGCGAACTCGTACAACAACCAGCCCAACTGGACGATGAACGGCCCCGGTTGGGATACGACCAAGGACGTCGTTCTCTCGAGCGACGGCGCTGCGACGCAGAACGCGACACAAATCGCGACCCGTTTCGGTCAGTGGTACGCCGACACCAGCGGGGTCAACCTCAGCTTCCCGGGTACCATTTCGCTGAAGTCGATCGGCGCGGGCGCCTACCAGTACTCCTGCGACGACACCGGCTGCGACACCCCCGGCTACACGGACGGCTTCTTCCCACTCGATAACAGAGGTTGGGTCGCGCAGGCGAATGCGGAGCTCGTGCGAGCGGGCGCCACGGGCAACCACAACTTCCACTTCACGACCGAGATCCGCAGCTGGTTCGCCTTCAAGGGCGGCGAGCAGCTCTCCTTCTACGGTGATGATGATCTGTGGGTGTTCGTCAACGGCCAGCGCGTGCTCGACTTGGGCGGCATTCACTCCAAGATCCACGGCAACTTCACACTCAACGCCGACGGTAGCGCGACGAGTTGCACTGAGAACACGCCCGCCCCCGCGAACACGGCTCCGGTGCTCACCTGCGCGACCATCACCGGTCTCGGCCTGACCCAGAACGGCATCTTCGAGATTGCGATCTTCAACGCGGAGCGCCACCTCTCCAAGTCGAACTTCCAGCTCACGCTCACAGGCTTCAATTCGTCCCCGAGCGTGTGCACCCCGATCTGCGGCGACGGCTTCGTCGCGGGTGTCGAGCAGTGTGATCGCGGCACCGGCCCCAACGGTAACGTTGCACCTGGCGGCAACACCTACGGAAAGTGCACGACCGAGTGCAAGCTCGGCCCGTACTGCGGCGACCATTCGACCGTCAATCAGCCGCTCGAGATTTGCGACAACGGCCTCAATATCGACGCCTACACCAGCCTGCCGCCCACGATGAGTCAGTGCGCGCCGGGCTGCACCACGCCGAGCTTCTGCGGCGACAACATTCTTCAAAAGCTGAACGGCGAAGAATGCGACAACGGCAGCGCCAACCAGAACGCCTACGGCAAGTGCCAAACCAACTGCAGGCTCGGCGCGCGTTGCGGCGACGGCGCGATCACCAACGGTGAAGCGTGTGATGACGGCCCGAATAACGGCGGCCCGTCCAGCAACTGCGACACCAGCTGCAAGAAGAAGTGCGGCAACGGCACCGTAGACGCCACGAGCGGCGAGCAATGTGACAGCGGCACGGGCGCCAATGGCAACGGCAGCGCTAGCAGCAACTGCGACGTCAAGTGCCAGTTCAAGTGCGGCAACGGTAAGCACGACGACGGCGAGGACTGCGACGACGGCGCGAACAAGAACAACGGCAACTACGGTGGCTGCACCGCGCTGTGTAAGTTTGGTCCGAGCTGCGGCGACTCCACGCTGCAGATCCCGCCCGAAGCTTGCGACAACGGCCCGGCCAACACGAGCACGGCGTACGGCCCGAACAGCTGCACGGATCAATGCTTGCCCGGTGGCTGGTGCGGCGACGGCCTGATCAACGGCCCGGAAAAGTGCGACGACGGCAAGAACACCGGCCTGCCCGGCTCTTGCACGGCGGATTGCAGCGGTTATGTCCCCAGCACGCTGTGCGGTGACGGCACCATTCAGGCCCCCGAGAAGTGCGATGACGGAGCCAACAACGGTACTGCCGCGAGCTCCTGCGACAAGCAATGCCGTTTGAAGTGCGGCAACGGCACCGTTGAAGCGCCCGAACAATGCGACAACGGCCTGAACGACGGCACGTACGGCACCTGCACCCCTGAGTGCAAGTTCGCCGGCTACTGCGGCGATGGCGTCAAGAACGGCAACGAGCAGTGCGACAAGGGCGACGCCAACAACGTCGCGGTCGCCACCGCCTACGGTGATGACGTGTGCACCAAGGCCTGCAAGACCGCCCCGATCTGCGGCGACGGCAAAGTGCAAGCTAGCTTCGGCGAAGAGTGCGAAGGCAACAGCGGCTGCGCGAACTGCAAGTTCTCCATCCCGAAGTGACAGCTCGCCGCTTCACCCGGGCCGGTTCTCGACCGCGCCCGGGTGAACACGTCCAAGCAACGCGCTTCAGGGAACTTCGACCGCGGTCGGCATACCGGTGAGCGCGAGGTCAAGCGCGCCCGCCTTCGGCTCGACCATGGCGACAATTTCGCCCTTTTCGACGCTGAAGGTATGCACGGTAGCGGTGCCGGACGCGGGCAGCGCATAGGCCGCGGTTGCTGTCTCGTCAGTGGTCGTGCGCGCCCACAACACGTACAAGTGGTGTCCGCTTTCAGTCGTGAATGCAGCACCGCGCACGTCTTCCGGAAGTTCGAGCTTGGTGAGCGCAGCGGGGTCGGCGGCAGTGTTCGGTAGCCAACCCTTCAGCCACGCGTAGGCTTGACCTTGCGGGCTGAGCTTCGCGTCGCTCACTTGCATGGCCTTCGAGTAGTCGAAATAGAGCCCCATGTACGCGAATGAATCCGTGGATGCGCCGATTGCCGCGCCATCGCCTTGCGCAAACCAATCGATGCCGACCAAGCCCTCGTAGTGGCCGAGTGTCATCACCTTTGCCAAATAGCCCGCGGAGTAGTCAGCGCCGCCCACGTTACCGCCCACTGCGTAGCGCGGCGCGCCGGTCTCGGTGACGACGAATTGCCGATCACCGACGCCCGCCGCTAGTAGACGAGCGCGGTAGTCGTCACGCGCCTTCAGCAGGCCATCGACGCCCGCATCCGAACTGCCACCACCAAACACCGGGTAGTAGTGGAAGCTCAAAATATCCAGGTATTTTGCGGCAGTCTCCGGATACTCCGCGCTCACCGCGCCGGCCTTGGGTTCGTCGGTGTAGCGCAACAGCGCGCTCAAAAAGTTGCCGTAGCCAATGCCGCCCACGGTCACCGACGCGTCTTGATCGAACTTATGCACGACCTCGTGCGTGATGCGCAGCATGCGGATGTAGGAAAAGATCGAATCATTCCACCAAATCAAATCTTTGGGATTCGGCGGAGTCTTGTCCCAGGCCTCGGTCGCTTGCCAGTTGCCACCCACTTGGTCGGGCTCATTCCAGACCTCGTACATGTCCAAGTACTGACCATAGTTCTTGGCCACGCGCTCCACGTACGACGCCCAATAGTTGTTCTGGTTCACGTTGCCATCCGCGTCGAAGATCGGCTCGTACAGGTTCTTGGGTGAGTAGTGCGCGAGCTCGGAGTCCGACGCGTCAGCGGGTGCGTTGGAGTGCTCGTGGCTTGGTCCAATCAAGAAGCACACGTAATGTCCGAGGCCGAGCGGCTGATATGCCGCATAGTCTGCGACCTCGATGGTGTCGCCCCACTTCTGCAAGTAGTACTCGGGCAGAGTCGTGCGCAAACTCGAGGCGCCCGCGGCTACCGACATCTGCGCGCTCTCTCGGCGATCGATGCCGGATCCGTAGTAACCGGGATTATCGCCGAAGCGAAAGTATCTCGGCCCGTACAGCGCGCCAGATTCGCCCGTGCCGGAAGCGCCGGCATCACCCGCGCCGCCGGAACCATGGCCCGGGCCATTGCCACCGACTGAGCTCGCTCCGGATTCGCCACTGGGCAAGCCGGTCGAACCGCTCGCAGCGCAGTCCGCTTCGCAAGCCCCGCTTCCTGCGTGCCCGCCGTTCGCATTGCCACTCTTACTGCTGCTACAGGCCAGTGGACACAACAGCGCGCAGACCACCGCGAAGGGAATTCTCACGATCACGACTCTAACGGGTCGAGACCGCACTGCAAGCGGCGACGTGCGAGGGAAAGACGGCTATCGAACGTCATCGCCCGCGCGACGCGTGTGCGCGCGTGCATGCGTTCGTGGGTGCGTGTGCCGAGGCAACACGCTTCGCGGCGTTTGGGGTGCCCGCTAGCACGCAGAATTCCGGACGAGATCGAGCTGCTTTCTGCCAAATGCATCACTCGCCGCGTACGACGGTGCCCAACCCAACAAAAAGCGATGAAAATCGGCCCATGCCCAAGGAAAGAGCGTTCGCCACTCGTGCTCGAGCGCATCGTACTCACTCGCGCTCAACCTATTTGGCAACCTGACGGCAGTCCGCAGCGCCTGAAAATACTCATCGAGGTAACCGGGAACGAGCGCGCTGCATTCGGCTGAGGACAAGCAGCTACTCAAAAAATAGGCGACGTCTTTCACGCCGACTCCAGCGCCAACATACTGAAAATCGACCGCTGCGACGCTGCATGCTGCAGTTGCGAAGCAAAAATTCTCGAGCTTGGCGTCGCCGTGAACCAAGGTCCGAAACTGCGCGGCGTTCAAGCGCTGATCGATGGCCGCGGCTGCGCGCCGCAACTCAATCGAATTCAAGCGAGCGAGCTCGTCAGGACGAGTCGCCAGGTGCCAATAGGTACCCACCTTCCACAATCCGGCAGGTTCGATCCCGAGGAAGCGCGCGTGAAACGCCGCGAGCCACTCGAGGCACGCGCGAATTTCCTGCTGCGTGCAGTGCGCTCTTCGCTCCGAGAATCCCGCATGATCGAGATCTTCGAGCACGAACAAGAATCGTTCGTCGCGAGCGTCCGCGTAGAGCAACTCCGGCACGCGACACGATGCGTCGCAGCTCTCGGCGAAGTCTCGATAAAACGTGTGCTCGACAGCATACGAGCGCAGCTTTCGGCGGTGCGAACGGAGCTCCGCGGGATCGCGCGCAACCTCTCGCTCAGCGGGCGGAGTCACGCTCTTCACCACCACGTATCGGATTCGCTCACCCAAGAGCCGAGCGCGATGCAGCTCGCCGTAACCGCCCCACAATGACTGCACGCGCTCCGTCAGTTCGACACTCTGCGCGCCCAATGCGCGGCGAATTCGTGCGCTGAGTTCGAGTTCGGCGTGGCGAGACACTTGGCGATACTAGTCGTTGTTCGCGCGCCTCTGGTCGGCTGCTCAAACTGGCCAGGGAATTGGCCAAAGAACTGGCCAAGAGTCAGACGCGCTCAACACAAAGCTATGTTATTTCAGTATCTTACAAACACAGTCAACTAGGCATTAAACTGGCCATGGTAACTTCCTCCCATGAGCATAAGCGCCTTCCACCCGCTAATTCCCGAGGAGCGGATGCGAGGGCCTTTGCTGTCCCTTGCGGCAGAGCTAGTCGCCCAAGGTCATCGGCTGGAAGCTGCCGCGGGTCAGCTGAGCCGCACCCTCGCGCCGCTGCTGCGCGCGATGAACAGCTACTATACGAACAAGATTGAAGGGCAGCAAACGCGTCCCGCAGACATCGAGCGCGCGCTACATCATCACTTCGACGCAGACAAAAGGCAGGCACATCGTCAGCGACTAGCGCTCGCTCACATTCAGGTCGAGACAGCGCTCGAAACCACACCTTTCGCATCACGAACCCAACTCTACGCGCCAGAGCTCGTCGCCAATATCCACTCACAACTCTACCTGGCCCTCCCGGTCAATGAGCGAATCACCGATGACGGCAACAAACTGATTGCCGGGAAATGGCGAGAAGGACTGGTCACGGCCGGACGACACTTAGCGCCCGCTCCGGCCGAGGTTCCTGCGCTCTTGGCGGATTGGCAGGCGGCATACAGCAGTCTGCCTGGTGTGGAATTGGCTGTCGTTGGTGCTGTGTGTTCACATCATCGCTTGCTTTGGGTGCACCCCTTTCCTGATGGCAACGGTCGCACTGCCCGCCTGCACACACACTTGGTTTTGAGAGCGCTGGGTTTGACCCACGGCTTGTGGTCTCCGCTCCGTGGCATGGCGAGAAACCAGGAGGCCTACTACGCGCGACTCAACAACGCGGACCTACCTAGGCGCAATGACCTCGACGGACGCGGTTCGCTTTCGCAAGAAGAACTCGTCGCTTTCGCAGCCTGGTTGCTCGAGGTGTGCCTCGATCAAGCCCGATTTATGCAGGATTTGCTCTCCCTCGGTTCACTCAAGGAGCGACTGCTCGAGCTCTTGCAGTCTCTGGCGGCGAGGCCGTGGGCGATCGGAGCGGCGACCTCCCTCATCAAAGTCGAAGCGCTCGAGGCGCTACACTACGCGGCTGTATTCGGTCCCGTCGAACGCGGCCGCTTCATGGCTATGACTGGACTCCCCGCTCGAACCGCACGGCGCGTGCTCACTAGCTTGCTCGACTACGGCGTGCTGGAAGCCGAGACTTCACGCGCGAAGGTCAACTTTGCAGTTCCCTACAAGAGCCTGCGCTTCGTATTCCCAAGGCTTTGGCCCGAAGCCGAAGCGGACACAGCGTGAGCATGGCTCACTCGCCCGGCGCACCGACACCAAACAACTTCACGATCCCTTGCAGCTCGTCCGGCAACCGCTCGGGGACGATGCGGCGCACCTCTTCGTCGGCGTAGCGAGCCGAGAAATGGCTCATCACGACTTCAGATCGAGGCAACAATTCGGCGCGTTGCAGCACCTCATCGAGGTGAATGTGACCGGTGCTACGAGCCCCTTCCACATCGATACGATCGTCGAGGAAGGTGGTTTCCATGACCAGCGTTTCGGTCTGCTGAAGCTCCGGTGTGCGTTCGAGCACTTCGATGCGCGTGTCACCGGTGAACGAGAGCAACGCGGCGTCCTGCGCTTCTTCGATGTTCACGCCGCTTTTACGCAATTCGCCGAGCCGCTCTCCGGGCAGACCGCGAAACTCGGCACGCAAACGATGTCTGCGCTCCCAGACCGTGTAACCTTGGCTGGTCACGCGGTGGTAGGTCTCGAACGGCCGTACCCAGCGGTTCTTGGCAATCTGAAATTCTTCGCCGGGAGCAAGCGGCACGACACGGCGTGGGATCACTTGGCCGTCGAGGCGCCCAGCAGCGTTGAACAGCTCCTCCAAATCAGCCGCGATAGCGGCCGGCGCGACGTAGGTGCTCTCGCCCATATGCATCATCGCGCGCCGGGCGGCGTGTTGAGCCACGGCCCCCATGTGGTCGAGATGACCGTGGCTCAATAATACCAAAGGGTGTTGTACCGCGCTGCGCGTGCACCGGCCCATGTCGAGCACGAGCCGCAGCGACGGCACTTCGATGCAGGTCTCGACGCCTGCGATGCTCAAACCCTCGAATTTCATAGTCAGGGTTGTAGCCCAAGCGCCGCGAGGACGCGCGTGAGACGGGCGCGATTCGAAGGCGTGAGCGGTTCTTCGCTCTGATAGGCGTCGTAGGCGCGGCGCGCCTCGTCTGCGCGACCCGCCAGCGCCGCCAAGAGCGCGCCCGTCTCGAATGAGCGAGAGCGCCATTCGAGCGGGGTGCAGGCCAGCGCGCGCTCGGCGTCGAGCCGCGCGCCGTCGCGATCGCCACTGAGCAAACGCACCTCGGCTCGCACTTGCAGCGCGACGTAGCAGGTGTGCCCAGTGGCCACGGCCTTTTCCGCGTTCAGCTTGGCGCGTTCGAGATCGCCCTGCGCGAGCGCCAAGCGCGCGATATTTTCGACGTGGATGTGCCAGCCAGTGACGGCGATCATGCGCTCCCAAAAGGCGAGCGCGCGCGCTTCGTCCCCGGCGATTTCCGCTTGCTTTGCCAGCACGTGCAGCGCGCTGACCTCGTTTTCATCTTCAGCCAACGCGGCTTCGGCGAAGCGCGTGGCCAGTGCATTGTCGCCTTCTTGCCAGGCGGCATACGCCAAATCGCCGCGGTCTTCGGCGTCATTGCACTGCGCCTCTCCGAAGCTGAAGGCTTCCTCGCTCTGACCGAGCGCGACCATGCAAGAAAACTGCTTCTTTTCCCAGGGCGATAGCTCGCCGTCGTCGGGCATATCGCCCTTTTGTTTGGACACGAAACGCGCGTGTTCCAAGGCCTCCTCGTGCCGGCGCGCGATCTGCGCCAAACGGAACAAGAGCGGCCGGCGCGCGGCCTCGCGCTGTTCGTCGTTCAACGTGGCCACGTAGTTTTCGATCGCGTGTCGCGCGTCCGCTTCGCGATCGAGCCCGAGCAACGCATCGACGCGATCCTTGGTGGTTTCTTCATCCAGCTTGGCCGAATTCATCAGCGCCAGTGCTTCGTCGTACCGGCCGCGCGCGTTCAGCTGACGGACCAAGAAGCGACGCGGGTACACCAGCGTGGGCGCCTTAGCCATGGCCGAACGGAGCAGCTCTTCACCGCGGAGCTCCGCTTCGAGAGAGGCGTCCATCAAGTCATCGCCTTCCTTCGCCAACACGAAGGGGCTATCCGGGTCGAGCTCGGACAATTTGGCGATCACGCTCGCGGCCGCGCCTGGGTACCAGAGATCGTCCACCAGAAAGCGCACGTGCGCCGCGTGCATGGCCGTGTCACGGGGATTGTTCCCGGTCAGCCCTTGGAAATACTCGTGCGTGTCGCCCACGCCGTCGACGATGCGCATGCTCGCAGCAATGCGCCCGAGTTCTTGCTCGCTGAGCTCTCCGGAGTCGGCCACGCGCCGGAAATAACGCAGCGCTTGTGTGTGGTGACCTGCGTCGGCCAGGGCGCCGCCGAGCAAGAACGTCGCTCGGACGTCGGGTGCGATACCGGCATTTGCGGCATATGAGGCGATCGCCTCGTCGTGACGCTTGGCGATTGTCAGGTGTTTGCCGAGCTCGCGGTGCGCCCAGGCGTAAGTCGGAGACATATGCAACGCGCGACGCAGCGCGCCGAGCCCCACCTCGAGTTCGCCGTTCTGACAACGCGCAGCACCCGCGATGGCGTACGACGACGGATGATCGGCATCCAGCTTTTCGAGCCGCGCACACGCTTCGAGCGAGTCACCGATGCGCGCATGAGTGTATGCAATGTCCGCCCACGGTACGAGTGCACCGGCGTCTTCGGGACGCGCATCGGACAACGCACGCAGGTCGGCCATTGCCTCATCGACCTGACCCCCGTTGGCCAACGCGCGCGCGCGCTCGATCACGTAGTACGGGCGCCCTGGGACGAGCTCGAGCGCGCGACCAAAGGCTGCAGCGGCTGCTGAATGCTCACCGCGGCGTGCCGCGATACGACCGCACACCCCGTGGTTGAACGGGTTCTTCGGCGCGAGCTCCAGCGCGCACGAGTTGATGATCCGCGCGCGCGACACGTCACCCGTGTCGAGCAAGAAGTCGGACAAATTCTCGTTCGAGCGCACGTGTGGCGGATCGCGTTCGAGCGCAGCTTCGAAGGCCTTCTTGGCGTCGTCTCGACGATTGAGCGCGAGTAAACAATCACCCATCGAACAATGATTGTCGGAGTCATCCGGATCGCGATCACGAGCGCGTTCGAAGGCCGAAAGCGCGGCCGAGGTCTTGCCCTCGAATTCGAGCACTTGGCCGAGGTATTGTTGCGGCCACTCGTCGTTCGGCCACAGCTCGAGGATGCGATCCAAGACCGCTTGCAGCGCCTGCTTGGCCGCGGGCAACTTGGCCTCGTCGCTTTCGTTGCGGGCGACCATGCGCGCGCGCACGAAGCGATACACCCATGCCAGCTCGTAAGGCTCGTGCAACGCGATCGCTTCGTCCGTGAGCCGGTCCGCATCCTCGAACTTACCCTCGTCTTTCGCTTGCCAGGCCTGATCGGTCTTGGAAATGTAAGCGCACTCGATCGCGCCCAGTTCATCCAGCTTTTTCGCCAAATCCTCGCGACCGAGTGGGAACGCAACCAGCGCGCCGTAGTTCGAGAACTCGCGCAGCTTGGGCAAGTCCTCGTAAAACGTTTCGCGAATCTCGTGCGTCATCGGGTCTTGCACTTCGAGCAGCTCACGCCGGTCGTCGTAGCCGACCGCAACGGCCACGTGACGACTGGTGGAATAGTCCTCCTCGAGGATGACCGGGATCCCCGCGTCGATGATGCCTTTCAAGCGCGGCAGGTCCGCCTCGATGCGGCGCGTGGCGAAGCCGGCGCGGTCCATGTACCAACGCATGCGATGCACGGGCGTGCCACCGTCCGGATGCTTGATCTCGCGCGC
>Ga0164309_10000023_pt1 | contig 87982 bp, 62 predicted proteins | sample Whisoiple_247_MG_FD_109984 | JGI IMG/M metagenome (GOLD analysis project Ga0164309, IMG submission 109984) | Soil microbial communities amended with fresh organic matter from upstate New York, USA - Whitman soil sample_247_MG | ecosystem: Environmental > Terrestrial > Soil > Unclassified >... | reverse complement strand
TGCGCATAGGTTCCAGCGCTCGCAACGAGCCACAAACTTTTTCGCAACGGCACCGTGTACGTGAGCCCGCCGCCCATGCCGGCGTCCACCGAGCAACCGACCATCGAGAAGCCGTGCAAGGTCAGCTGCGGCGTTAGTCGGAGGAAACTGTAGCGCTGGAGTGCGAACCCGTTCACGGAGTTACCGCTCGCTTCCGCGCGCGTGTCGCAACCCGAAAAAGCGTTGGCTTGCGGAAACACACCGCTGGTGAGCGAAAGCCGCAGCGGCGCAAACATGGCTCCGACCGAGAGCCCGTTTTTACTCGCAAACAAATCGTCGCCTTTGAGCGGTGTGACGATGGGCACCAGCGCCGCGGCCGTTTGCTGGGCTCGAGCCGCGCCCGAGAGTGCCAGCAGGGTTGTCGCTACTGCGCCGGCAATGGTGAGGTTCTGACGCCTACCTGCACACGAAACCCCGAGCTGAACGCCGCCCATGGCTGAACTGTGTTCCGCACCCAGGTGAAGTCAAGCGCGCCGCGGCGAGCTTGGATTTGCCGGCCTTCGAGCTGCGGCGGCGGGGCGCGAGGTGCTGATTGGCCCTGCGAGCGCCCCCAAAAATCGAGACGCGACTAGCGAGCGAGCACTTCGCGACACTTCAGCGAGTCGATCTTTTCTTGGACTGCGCGATCACGAGTGGTGCGTGGCGAGAAATTGCCATATCGCCTCGAATGCTTGCTGCCCCGTACCAACGAAATGATTGCCGCCGCGCACCGTCCACAGCTCGACGCTGCCTGACGTGCAGTTCGCGTAGCGCAGCACGCGCGTTTCGGCGTCGGGCAAACGCGAGTCCAGATCGCGATCGGGGCCGGGCTGTGCAGCGCTCGGACATCCGAGGCGCTTGGCCCAATCACGAAAACCTTTCTCGATGCCCGGAAACGGCGCGAGCTCCCGCGAATCGAACACACTGCCACCCGCGTAGCGCACGATTTCATCCGCGTCGCCGTGAACCTCCAAGAGCGCGAGCTTCTTGGTCGGGCTGCACGCTTGCGTGATGGGCGGCGCGGCGCCAGCCATGCTGGCTGCGGCCGTGAGGCGATCGCCCAGGGCGCAGGCGAGGCGTTCGGTCATGAAGCCGCCGTTGGAGTGACCCATCAGGTAAATTCGGCTTGGATCTACGTCGGGACGCGCGCGCCACGTGTCGATCAGCTGGCTGAGGCGTGCCACGTCGTCGATCTCGCGGTGGTCGAAATTGCAGCACGCAGCGCCGGCGTTCCAAAACTGACGCTTTTGGCGATCGACACTGCCGTCGGGAGCGACGACGAACACGCGCTCGCGTGCGCCGAACGCCGCCAAGTGCAGCACGTCGAACGCGGTTTTTCCGGAAGCACCCAGTCCGTGCAGAAAAATCAATAATGGTCGGCGCTCGCCGGGCGCGAGGCCATTCGGTTGGTAGATCTGAGCGGCCGGGATGATGAGCGGCGCGCTCGCGGTGGCCAACGGTGCGCTGGCTGCAGGTGCGCTCACGACGGGTGGCACGTGGACGGCGCTCTGCACCGGCGAGGGCGCGACGGCACTCGCCGTCGGAACGGCCGATGCTGCTCGGGGCGCGGCGTTCGGCGTCGTCCTTCGGTCGCAGGCGCCGAGCGCGAGCAGCACCGCGCAATCAGCGAGCCACCCCGTGGCCAGCAAAGTCGAAAGAAAGCGCACCGGCGGCAGCGTAGCCGACTTGCTCGCTCAGGAAAGCGATTTCTCGCGTCGCACGACGATGAGCTCGCGGATTTACGCGAACGTTAGCGACTGCACACGGCGAGCACTTGCTTCAGGTCGGTGTGTCCCGCGATTACTTTTTGCACGCCGTCTTGTAAGAGCGTGGTCATTCCGCGTCGCGCAGCGTGGCTGCGAATGTCGTCGATGGGCGCTTTCTTTTGGATCGCGACCTTCAACGGATCATCGGTCACCAGTAGCTCGTGCAGGGCGACGCGACCGCGGTAGCCGCTGTTGCCGCAGGCATTGCAACCCTTGCTGCGCCACAGCTTCAACCCGAACGGGTGATCGGTCTCGAGTAAGCGCCGAAACGCTTCCTCGCCGTAGGCGCGGCCGAGCTCGGCGAGTTCTTTGCCGTCCGGCGTGTATTGATCGCGACACTGTTTGCACAAGCCGCGCGCCAGGCGTTGCGCCAATACGCCGAGCAAGGCATCCGCAAAGCTGAACGGATCGAGTCCCATGTCGACCAAACGAGTCACCGTTTCTGGGGCGCTGTTCGTGTGCAGCGTCGAGAACACCAAGTGCCCGGTCAGCGAGGCTTCGACTGCGGTGCTGGCGGTCTCGAGATCACGCATTTCGCCGACCATGATTACGTCTGGATCGGCGCGCAAAAAGGCGCGCATGGCGTGCGCGAAGGTGAAGCCGATCTTGCTGTTGACCTGCACTTGTCGCAGCCCCGCTTGGGTGATTTCGACCGGATCCTCGGCGGTCCAAATCTTCATGTCGACCGTGTTGATGAAGCCGAGCGCGGAATGCAGCGTCGTGGTTTTGCCGGAGCCGGTGGGCCCCACGCACAGGATCAAGCCGTAGGGCTTGGTCACCAATTGCTTTAGCTCCGCCAGATTCGACGCGCTGAGCCCCATGCTGTCGAGCGGCATCGGTTTCGAAGCTGCCAAGATGCGCAGCACGATGTCCTCGTTGTTGTTGACCGTCGGGATCGTCGCCACGCGCAGCTCGATCTGCTTTTCGGCCACGCGAAAGCGGATTTTCCCGTCTTGCGGCTTGCGGCGTTCGGCGATGTCCAGGAGCGCCATGATCTTGAAACGCGCGACGAGTGGGAGTCGATAGTTCGACGGGATCTCCTGATAGGCGACGCACTCGCCGTCCACACGGAAGCGAACCATGACCGTGCGCTCTTTGCCGTTCGGCTCGATGTGAATGTCGGACGCGCCTCGCCGATAGGCGTCGATCACGATTTGATTCGCCAGCTTGATGATCGAGTTATCCGACTCTTTGACGCCGCCGGTTTCGTTCTGATCAGATTCGGCGACGGACTGAATGTCGTCGGCGGCCAGCCCCTTGAGGATCGCGTCCATCTCGTTCGCCGTCTTCTTGGCGTCGAGTTGGTCGAGGTAAGTCGGAATGTAGCGCTCGAGCTGGCTCGGTGTGGCGACCACCTCGCATACTTGCTTGCGGGCGTGTTGGCGGACCGCGTCGATGGCGTCGATGGCGAGCGGATCGCTCATTGCGACAGTGATGCTCTTCACGTCGGAATCGAGCGGCAAGATCCGGTTCTTCTCGATGAAGTCGCGCGGCAGCTCCTCGAGGGCGGACAGGTTGACGGCGCACGTGTCCAGGTCGACGAACGGCAGTTGGAACTTCTTGGCCAGCGTGCTCGAGAGATCGACCTCCGAGACCAAGTTCATTTCCACCAAGATTTGGCCGATGCGCTTGCCGCCGCGCTTGCGTTGCTCCTGCAGCGCGAATTCGATGTCCGCGGCGTCCGCCAATCCGGCTTCGATCAGCACTTCGCCGAGTCGGGTGCCCTTGCGTTTCTGTAGTTGGGTCGCCTGCTCGATGGCACTGCTGTCGACGCGCTTGTGCTCGACCAAGATTTGACCGATCGGCGTGCGCTTTTCGTTCTTCTGTGCTGCCAGGCCTTGTTCCACCGCGGCTGGCTTGATGCGCCCGTCGCGCACCAACATCTCGCCCAACGGCTCGTTCACCTCACGCAGCCGGATGCCATGGTTGTAGAAGAAGATCTCTTTGTAAGGACTCGGCGCTTCGGCCGGTCTGGCGTAGAAACCGAGGGGCCCGGGCGGTCCAGGTTCTGGATCGACCGTGAGCGTGACGCCGCAGAGCGTGTGGACCTTCAGCGCTCCGCGCCGTGTGCTGGGCGGTGACGGTGGGCCACCTGCCGGGCGATGAAACGCCACGTACGCGACTCGTTCCGTGGCAAAGCTCACTCTCCCGCTTGCTGTCGTGATCGCGAGATCGAGCGTGGCAGGGGCGAAGCGCGGCAGTTGTCCGGTATGGCTCTGGCCATCGACCAGCACGACGGTGACACTGGCGAGACCCTGACCAAAACTGCGATCGGTCGACATCCAAGGGCAAAACGGCCAAATCGCAAGCGAGTTCAGTGGCGGCTATTTGCGGGTTTTCCTCGGGGGCGAGACACTGTCAATGGCGTGACATGGCTGCAGGTTCGCCTCACTCAACTGAGCGTGCGCAGCGCTTTCGGTAGATGCTGAGTCTCGTTGTACGAGGCCAAGATCTCCTCGTCTCGGCTTTTTACGACCAAGACACTGATGCTGCAGTGATGAATGCGCATCTTGAGCCATGCGACCGGCTTCACCTCGAGCGCGAAGCACACGAACATGCGAATCAGGTTGCCGTGCGCGACCACGAGTTCGGCGCGTTCGCCCTGGAATGGACGCGCCAAACGCGCATGAGCGCGCTGCATGTTCGAAAGATTCTTGCGCAGCCGCGGGAGATCTTCGCGCTTGGTCAAGCCGGGAACCGGCGTGGGCAGCGCCTCGCACAAGAGCCTGCTACGCTGGAGCGCCAACCGGGAACGCAAGCCGTTCTTGATGATGCCTGCCGTCTGCTCCGCGCGAATCAACGTGCTGCAGTGAATGGCGTCGAACTCGTAGCGGTTCAGCGCGCGCACCGTAGCCGCCGCTTGTCGTCGCCCGAGCGCGGTCAGCTCACCCGTCGACGCTTCGTATTGTCCGTGCCTCACGAGTACCAAGGTGCGCATGAAAGATCTCCACGGTAGCGGCTACCCTGTCATGCTAGGCCAATTCTCGATCATGAAGCGACCCGATTGGTTTTTGATCGGAATGGGCCTTTCGGTGGCGCTCGCGTGGCTTTTGCCCGCGCCGGGGGCGAAAGGCGGCAGCTTGCACCCCGAGCTCTTGAACAAGCTGGGCGTGTCCCTGATCTTCTTCCTGCACGGGCTCACCTTGTCATTCGCTGCGTTGGGCGCGGGCGCCCGCAATTGGCGGCTCCACCTTTTGGTGCAGGCATGTACGTTCTTGCTCTGCCCGTTACTGGGCCTGCTGCTGCTGGCCGGTCTCGGTGAGCACATCTCGATCGACCTACGCACGGGACTGTTCTTCTTGTGTGCACTGCCATCCACGGTTTCCTCTTCTGTCGCGCTGACCGCGACGGCCAAGGGCAACGTGCCGGCGGCGGTGTTCAACGCCACGCTCTCGAGCCTGCTGGGCGTTTTGCTCACGCCTCTTTGGCTGAGCATCGTGCTCGGCGCTGCGGGCCAGGGGTTGCCAATTTTTGACGTGATCTTGGATCTGCTGAGGTGGCTCGTGCTGCCGTTGTTCGTGGGCCAATTGCTGCGGCCGTTGCTCGGTGCGTTCGCGATGCGGCACAAAGCGCGCATCAGCGTGCTCGATCGCCTGACCATCTTGATGCTCGTTTACACCTCGTTCTGTGACTCGGTGCAAGACGGCGTGTGGCACAGCGGCGGGAGCGCGCTACTCGTTTCGACACTGGCGTCGGTAGCGCTCCTGTCTGCGACGATGTTGAGCGTTTGGTACGTCAGTCGCGCACTCGGGTTCGCCTTCGGTGATCGCATCGTGGCGTTGTTTTGCGGCTCCAAAAAGACGCTCGCCTCTGGGGTCCCCATGGCTCGTCTGATCTTCGGCGCCCACCCCGGGCTCGGTATCATCCTGCTGCCGATCATGCTGTATCACCCGTTGCAACTCGTAGTTGGCGGCTGGCTCGCCGGACGTTTCGCCCGCAGCACCCCTGAGTCGGTTTCACAGCGTATGAGCGCGTGAAAGATCGACGCGTTCGATCGCGTTGGCACCGATGTGGGCATTCAGGGGCTATCGCGCTACGCGCCCTGGATTGGGACCGGCGGGGTCGGCCTTTACACGGCCTGCCAAGCAGGAAAGAATAGTGAGCTTGGACTTCAAACGAGACCGAGTTACGGCGCAAAATTTGGTTGGATCCGAATGGCGAGCGCCGAGCGGTCCGGGCGAGCTTCCGCTCACGAGTCCGTGGACCGGGCAGGTGATCGGCAATGTCGGAATGTCGGGGCCCGCGGACGTGGCGGCGATCGTCGCGGCTGCACGCGAGCCGGCCGCTCAATGGGCCAAAACTCCCATCAAGGAGCGCGTCCGCCCGCTGACGCGCTTTTACGATCTGGTCACGCGCGCACTGGACGAGCTGTCCGAGACGGCCGCACTCGAGTCGGGCAAGACCGAAGCGGAAGCGCGCGCGGGCCTGCTGCGAGGGTTGGAGGTCGTCGAGTTCGCGCAGAGCTTGCCGAATTTGGACCGCGGCGGCGCGCTCGAAGTCTCGCGTGGGGTCACTTGTGAATACCGGCGCGAACCGTTGGGCATCGTCGCGGGCATCGCGCCGTTCAACTTCCCGGCCATGGTGCCGATGTGGATGTTTCCGATCGCGATCACGCTCGGCAATGCGTTCATCCTCAAACCCTCTGAGAAAGTGCCGCTCACAGCCTGCCGTTTGGCTGAGTTGATGCTCGAAGCGGGCTACGCGCCGGGCTTGTTTTCGCTACTGCAAGGTGGTCGCGGTGCAGTCGAAGCGTTGATCGACCATCCCGAAGTGCGCGCGGTCGGCTTCGTCGGCTCCACGGCGGCCGCGCGTGCGGTGCACACGCGAGCCACGTCGCTCGGCAAACGCGCGTTGTGCTTGGGCGGCGCCAAGAACCATTTGATTGTTGCGCCGGACGCCAACGAGGCGCTCACGGTAAAGTCCGTCGTCGATTCGTTCACGGGGTGCGCCGGACAGCGGTGCATGGCTGGCAGCGTGCTGGTCGTCGTAGGCGAGGCAGAGCGCTTCGTCAGCAAGATCGTCGCTCAGGCCAGCAAGATCGAGCTCGGCAAAGACATGGGCGCGTTGATCGATCGCGCAGCGTTCGATCGCTTGAACGCAGGCCTCGCCGAAGCCACGCGCGAGGGCGCGCAGATCCTGCTCGATGGTCGCGAACGCCCCGCGCCCAGCGGACTCGAAGCCGGCAATTGGCTCGGTCCTAGCGTAATCGATCGCGTGACGCCCGAGATGCAGAGCGCCAAAGTCGAGCTGTTCGGCCCAATTTTGTCGGTGATTCGCGTAAACACCCTGGATGAAGCGCTGAACCTCGAGCAGCTCAGTCCCTATGGCAACGCGACCAGCATCTTCACCCAGAGCGGCGCTGTCGGCAGCTATGTCGCCGAGCGCGCGACGAGCGGCATGGTGGGCGTGAACATCGGCGTGCCCGTACCGCGCGAACCGTTTTCGTTCGGCGGCACCAAGGACTCCAAGTTTGGTCAGGGGGACATGACCGGACCCGCGGGAGTCGAGCTTTGGAGCAACCTGAAGAAAATTACCACCAAGTGGGCGCTCGCCGAAGACGCCACTTGGATGTCCTGATGAGACCCAAGCGATGAATCAGAAGACGCCTCATAAGCGCCCCAAGGCCATTCAACTCACGTCACATCCGAGCGGTCATGGGCCGAAGCCCGTGCCTGTCGTCTGGGGTGCGCGCGAGCCGATGGAGCGCGGACCATTGATTGGCACCGTGACGAACACCGCGCAACGCAACGTGATCGGCACCCACGCGGGCAGCTACTCCGTGTATCGCGCGGTGGCCGTGGCCGCCGGAGCGCTCGATCCGCTGCGCAAACCGGATCTGACCAACACCGCGCCCACGCACGTGATCGGGCCATTTCCGGCTTGGTTCGACCCAACCAAGATCGTCTCGCTCGATCCCTTTGGAGCGCTGGTCAGCGAAGTGTTCAAGCCCTACTTCGAAAAGGGCTACGACATTCGCCCGACGATCGCCGTCACGCGCGCCCACATCCAGCTGCCCGAGTTGGAAGACGCGATCAGCGCCGGACGGCTCAAGGTCGACGGGCACATCCTCAAGCCGGGTGGATCGGTGTTGGTGGTGAAAGCCGCGCTCGAACCCGTTTGGTACCTGCCTGGCGTTGCGGCGCGCTTCGGTTGTGACGAAGCCGATCTGCGACGAACCTTGTTCGAGCACACCGCGGGTATGTTCCCCGAGCTCGTGACTCGCTCGGACCTGGACGTGTTCATGCCGCCGATCGGCGGTGCCACCGTGTACATGTTCGGTGACGTGTCGGGCATTTCGGATCCGCACAAGCCGCTTGCCGTGCGCGTGCACGACGAATGCAACGGCTCGGACGTGTTCGGCTCCGACATCTGCACGTGCCGGCCCTACCTGACGCACGGTATCGAAGAGTGCGTGCGCACGGCGCAAGCGGGCGGCACCGGCGTCATCGTATACAACCGAAAAGAGGGCCGCGCGCTCGGCGAAGTGACGAAATTCCTCGTCTACAACGCGCGAAAACGCCAAACCGGCGGCGACCGAGCCGAGCAATATTTCGCGCGCACCGAGTGCGTCGCGGGCGTGCAGGACATGCGTTTTCAAGAGCTGATGCCAGACGTGCTGCACTGGCTCGGCATCACCAAGATCGACCGCTTCGTCTCGATGAGCAACATGAAGCATGATGCCGTCGTGCGCGCGGGCATCCAAATCTTGGAGCGCGTGCCGATCCCGGATGAACTGATCCCCGCGGATGCTCGAGTCGAGATGGACGCCAAAATGGCGGCCGGCTACTTCACGGAGGGCGCCGTGCCGGACGGCAACGAACTCGCGAAGCCCAAAGGGCGCGGCGACGAAGGATGACTCAAAGCCCGACCGACCGCGCCGAGTACGAGTACCTGCAGACTCCGCGCGCGATTCGCGAACGCTGTGAGCGCGTCTTCGACGCGGCGCGCGCGGGCGAGCTCGAACATTGGTCACTCGATGAAAGCAAGTTGCCGGACGTCGCGCAGCGCGTCGCATCGCTCACGCGGCAGAACTACCCAGATCTGACCCGCATTCCGTATCACGGCCGCTACCGTCACTTCGACGTGGGCGGCGTGCCGCGGCTCGGACAATTCGACGCGAAAATTGCGAATTTTTCTCGCGAAGAGCAGCTCGCCGCGCGCTTCGAATTAGTCATCACCAGTGTGCTTTTGGACGCAGGCGCGGGGCCGACTTGGCAGTTTCACGGGGCCGACGGGGGAGTCTATTCACGCTCGGAGGGCCTAGCCGTCGCGAGCTACGAATTGTTCGTCGCGGGCACACTAGGCGGCAGCAAAGCCGCACCGCGCGCCGACGCAATCGGCCTCACCGGGCTCACCGCTCGCACCCTCGGCGAGGCGTTTCAAGTCACCGAGAAGAACCCGCTCACCGGTTTGGATGGTCGCGCTGCGCTGCTGCGACGTCTGGGCGATGTCGTCGCGCTGGCACCGGAGTATTTCGGCAGCTCGGAAGCGGCGCGGCTCGGCAATCTCGGCGTGTGGCTGCTGCATTCGGCGCGTGACGGCCGTCTCGAGGCCAGCGCGATCTTGGCCGCTGTGCTGCGCGAGCTCGGACCCATTTGGCGCGGTCGACCGCACCTCGCAGGACAAAGCTTGGGTGATGTCTGGCAGCATTCTCGGCTTGGTTTCGTGCCGTTTCACAAGCTGTCACAGTGGCTGAGCTACTCGCTGTTCGAACCGTTGGAGGCCGCCGGACTGCGGATCGAAGGCGCGGACGCGCTCACCGGGCTCGCCGAGTACCGCAACGGCGGCCTATTCTTCGACGCAGGCGTGCTCAACCTGCTTGATCCGAGCACGCTAGAACGAGTCCACGCGGTGGATTCTGATTTGGTGATCGAATGGCGCGCACTGACGCTCGCTCTCCTCGATCGCACCGCGACGCTCGTGCAAAGTGCACTCGGTGTCGATGCCGAACAACTGCCGCTCGCGCGCGTACTCGAAGGCGGCACTTGGCGCGCTGGTCGCGCCATCGCGCTCGAACGTCGCAAAGACGGACGCCCACCCTTGAAGATCGATAGTGATGGAACGGTATTCTGATGACTTTCAAAAGTGAACGCGCGCCCATGAACAGCAAGGTCACGGTCGTCGACCACCCGCTCGTGCAGCACAAGCTCAGCTTGTTGCGCGAAAAAGAGCGTAGCACGAGCGGCTTCCGCACCCTGCTATCCGAAATCAGCATGCTGCTCGTGTACGAAGTGACGCGCGATCTCAAGCTCACCTACACGACCATCGAAACCCCACTCGCCACCATGCAAGCGCCGGCGATCGACGGCAAGAAGGTCGTGCTGCTCAACATTCTGCGTGCCGGTACGGGCATGGTCGAAGGCATGCTGCGGATTCTGCCCTCCGCACGCGTCGGCAACATCGGCTTGTATCGCGATCCAGAAACATTGGGCGCAATCGAGTACTATTTCAAACTCCCGAGCGACATGGCCGATCGCGACGTGATTGTCGTAGACCCAATGCTCGCAACCGGAAATAGCGCCGTCGCCGCTGTCGATCGCGTGAAGACGGCGAGTCCGCGCTCGATCAAATTCGTGTGTTTGCTCGCCGCACCGGAAGGACTAGCGAATTTTCACGAAGCACACCCGGAAGTGCCGGTGTGGACGGCTGCCGTGGATAGTCACTTGAACGAGCACGGCTACATCGTTCCCGGTCTGGGTGACGCAGGAGATCGGCTATTCGGGACGAAGTGAGCGCGGGCGGTCCTCACTAGCGCACTTGCAAGCAGCCGAGCCTGAAAGCTCCGTTGCGGGGAGCCAGCGGGTTGGTTGGATTCATCGAATCGCTGGGCTCAGGCTCGAAGTACACATCGTAGCGGCCCGGCACGAGATCCGCGCCGTAGCTGCCGTTGGCAAGGTACGCAAGTTGGGTCGACGCGCCTTCCTGATCGCGGAGTGTGAGTCGGCCTGAACCCGACGCGGCAACGGCGCCGGCGAGTGTCAGCTTGCCGGTAGCGACTGCATGCGGAACTTGGACATCCAGCTTCATGTTGGCCGTGATGACCACGCCGCTTCGAATCTTGGCGCTCGAGTTACGTGGCGCGGAACTCCCGCCCTGCGGCACTCCAGCCGTGTAGTACACGTCGTAGGTCCCGGGCACGATCGAAACGCCGTACGGCCGCTTGCTCAGGTCGCCTAGTTTCACTTCGTCGCCCGCCGCGCCTCGCAACCACACGCTTCCCGGTTCAGGGCTGAAGGTCGAGCCGTCGATCGTTAGTTCACCCGTAACGTTGACGAGCGGTACGTCCACGTTTACTTGCGTCATGCCGGATGCGCTAACAACGATGCCCTGTTTGACATTGGCAAGTTTGTTCCCCGGGGCGCCACCCGCACTGTAGATGACATCGTAGGTGCCGGGGATCACCCGCAATGAATTGGTGCCTTGGGATACCTTGCCAAGCGCAATATATTCGTTGGTGATCACGTCCCGCAGATACATGTCGCCCGCGCGATTCGCGTCCGGAACCTTGTTCTCGATCGTTACCGTGACACTCACCAGCCCGGTGGTGACATCCACGTTCAGCACCGTGGGACCGCTTGCCGGTATGACGACGTTGCTGCGTATTCTGGCGCGGATGTTGGCGGGCGCAGGTGGGTCTAGAGAGATCTGTTGGTAGTAGACGTCGTACGTGCCGGGGACGACGAACGCGGAATAGGTCGGCGTCCCTTGCCCCAAAATCATGAATCCACCGTCTGGAAAGCCCAAGTCCACGCGCCCAGGGCCGCTGAGCGTGCCGCGCACTTCGACCGTAGGTGTGCCCGCGTCAATCGTGGCTGCGGGCGAGGCCACGTTCAGGCTGCCGGCGAGCAACGTCTTCGGATAGTTGATCGCACTCGGATTTTCGTCCCAATAGCTGAAGTCGTACACGCCCGGCAAAACTTGGAGGTGAAACGACTGCGCAGCAATCGCCTGGAACGTGTATTCATCCCCGCGTCGCTGCAAGCCCAGCTTGGTTTTGGCGTTCAGTTGCACCCCACTCGGCATCGCAGCGCCCGTGAGCGGCACGACTGGCACGTTCAAGTCGAGCTTCATCTTGCCCGGCGCGAGTGACACACCTCGCATGAACGCCGCATAGTAGTTGCTTGGCGCTTTGGCGCCGACCGTGCCAGGCCAATACGCGACGTCATACGTTCCCGCGATCACGCGCAGGGACGAGTAAGAACCCACTGCCGTCGAGGCGAGCTCGATGACGCGGAGGTCGTCCGTGCCAGGATCCCGGCTGCGAAGTCCCACATAGCCGAAGTCGGTCGAACTCGAAACGGCACCGTCGATCAACGCGCTGCCACTCAGCTCGACGACTGGCACGTCGATGTCCGCGTCGAGACATGTTTCCAATGTGGCCGCGTTTCCCGCGCTGCCCGCATTTCCCGCGTTCCCCAGGCTGTCCGGAGCGCCCGCGCTACCCGCATCGGCCGTCGCGCGTCCGCCCGCGCCCATGCCCGCTGACGGGTTCACAACGCCCGCACTCGTGCCGCCCACGTTGGGGTTGCCCGGGTCTGCGTGCGCGCCGCCTGCGCCAGAACTGCGCCCACCCTGAGCCGAAGTCCCCGCAAGGTTGCCCTCCGAATTTCCGCCCTGACCCGCTCCATCGGCATGATTGGCACGGCCACAGCCAAACACTCCGCACGTCACCCCGACCGCGCCGACAGCGAGTGCAGCCCTCGCTTGGATCACCCCGCTGCCGCGCTTCGCCCTCGACATTCACAGACTATGCGCGCGCAGTGTGCCGAAAACTACGGCAAAAGCTGGACAAGTACGGCCAACGCGCGTTTGTTTCTCGCGACAGCCCGAGCCTCAGTAGAAAAAAACGCTGCCACCGGTCAAGCGATTGCATTCGCGACCTACCGACTCATCGAAAGCAGCTTGCCCGGCCAAGCCGCGATACTCACCACTCCAACAAGAACTCTGCCGCAGACTCGTCGCGCTTCGCAATTCGCACGCGCCCTTTCACACCCGCGTGGGTCATCGTGCCCTCGAATACGCCTACATGGTGGCTATCCAGGAAGTGTTGCACGTTGTCCAAGTTGACGATGCATGCTCGCTCAGCCTTGTGAGTTACTGCACAACGACTAGGACGAATGTTCACCGAGTAGGTGTTGGCGACGGCTTCAATCACGGCGTGCACACCAATGGCGGACCCGAGTGTCACTTTTCCGAGTACGGTTTTGGCGAGCACGGCGGGGCCTGCAGACCCGATTGCTCGCAAGCCCTGACGGAGCGAAAGAGTCGGGTGAAACAGCCCGGCCGCCGCAACTAGCAGTGGCGCAAACTCCGAGACCGGGTAAAAGCCGAATGGCAGATAGCGTTCGCGCTTTCCAGCCAAAGCGACTCCGCGGCGCTTGGCGCCCTCGAGCACGGCCAAAAAGAACATCCCGGCGATCGTGGAATCAGCATCAATCAGGGAGAGTGCGCGAGGCACGTCGAGGGCGGCTGCCCATGGCGGCTCCTTGAAACGAGCCAGGTCTGTCCCGAGGCCGGGTTGGGGAAGCGCCATCAGCGGCCTAAGAAGGTAGCATATTCCTTCCCGCGGGCGCCGCTCGGGCTATGCTTTCTGGCAGGGGCACCTTTGGCTTCTTCAGACGACATCGTGTGTCCGTTTCCAGCGCTGCCTGACGCGATCGGCGAGCTCACGCATGTGCGGGGCACTTTGCTCGCGTCTTCGATCCAATCGCTACGCTCGCGCGGGCTATTCGATCGCTACGCGACGTTGCTTTCTCACAGCTACCGCGACCGTGTACTCAACAGTGTTGCAGGTGAGTGGCTCGGTGCTGACATCGCGCTCGCCCACTATTCTGCGTGCGACGCGCTGCGGCTCTCGGTCGAAGATCAAGTCGGCATGGGGCGTGAAGTCTCCAAGCGAACCCATGAGACATTTTTGGGGCTGCTCGTAAAAATGGCGCGGGGTATCGGCGTCACACCCTGGGTCGTGCTTCCAAAAATCAATTCGCTCTACATGCGCATCTTTCGCGGCGGCGGCATCCAGATCACGCGCCTAGGTCCCAAGGACGCCAAAGTGCAAACGCTCGGCCTCACCCCGCTCGGCATCAGCTATTTTCGCAACGCCTACCTCGGCATGTACGAAGCAGGCGTGGGCATGTTCGCCTCGAGCGTCCAAGTGCGCCCCCTCTCCCTCGCCGCCGCCGCGCCCGGCAAAGACTTCACGCTTCACCTCCGCTGGGAGTAAGGGCAAATACGGCTTGAAAGAGGGGGCGGACGCGATCCAGCAGCGCACCTCGAAGCACAGGGATGTTCCCGTCGCAGTGCGGCCAACGACATTGAGGGAGCAATGAGGACGGCTCCTGTGAGGTCGCCAAGAGTTCCAAGATCGCCAAGAACCCGGTGATCGAACCGAAAGACTCCCGGCACTCTCCCGGAGTTTTAACCGCCGAGCCGCAGAGGACGCAGAGATCAGAGGGAGATTTGGGGGTTCCCAATCAACGTCGAAGCGGACGTTGTAACGACGCAATCGCCGCGAAGAGCAACCCCCAATCTTCGCTCTCTCAGATCTCTGCGTCCTCTGCGGCTCGGCGGTTAGTCTCTCTCCCTCGTCCGCGTTTCGACCTCCGAAGCCTCGCGCGCTAGCTCGCGATCGCGCCGAAAGACTCCCAGCACGCTCCCATTGCCGGCCTTCTGGGAGCCGCACAGTGCGTGCTGAGTTGTAACGGTTCCTCACAACGCCGCGAAGCGTTGTTCGACTTCGCGTTTGGTGGTTTCGAAGGCGGGGGCGTGGGTGACGTCGGGGTGCCAGGCTAGGCCGCGTTCCATGAGGTCGATCGTGTGCACGATGCGGGCTCCTTGGCATTTGCCGTCGCTTGAGTTGGTCCGCCCGAGCAGCCAGAGCGTGTCGGCGATCGAGAGCGCGGCGCTGATGTCGTGGGTCACGACCACGGTGGTCAGCTCTTCGTTGTGGAGCGACACTTCTGCTAGCAGCGCGCAGACTGCGCGCACCATGCCCAAGTCGAGCCCGGAGAACGGCTCGTCCATGAGCAGCAAGGACTTCGGCCGAATCAGCTGTTGCGCGATGGCCACGCGCTGACGCTGACCACCGGAGAGCGTTGCCGGATACGCCGACGCGCAGTCTTGCAGCGCGAAGCGCGCCAGCATTTCTGCGGCATGCTTCTGCGCTTCACGCTTATCGAGCCCGTGCTGGCGCGCGGCCACGATCAGGTTTTGCAGCACACTGTAGTGCTCGAACAACGGATACGCCTGCGCAACGACACCGACTTGGCCACGCGCGACAGGCTCTTGTTTCGGCCCCACCAACACCCGCCCACGGTCGGGCAGGGTCAAGCCAGAGAGCAGGCGGAACAGCTGCGTCTTGCCTACCCCAGAGGGACCCAGCACGCCGACGACTTGGCCTTGCAGGACGCCGGGACGAGTCACATTGCGCACGCAGGCGCTCACGCCGCTCAAAATCGGTTTGCCACCCAAACTCAGACCCACGTCATCCAGGGTGAGCAGCGTCTCTTTCAGTTCATACCGACAGGTCATGACTCTCGTCCTCCACTTTCAAAAAGGCCCACGGACAAAGCACGCGCTTCAGCGTCGCGAGCGCCAAATCCTGAAGCAACCCCACGCCGAAGATCACGCCTTGCAGCGCGGCGATGCTGGCCAAGTCCAGGTGCTTGCTCTGGTTGGCGAGCAGCACGCCAATGCCACCATCGGTTCTGACCAGCGCTTCGACCATGGTCAAGAGCATCCAACCCATGGCCGCGTTCTGGCGCATCAAGTCCAAGAATCGATCGCAAGTGCCGAGGATCACGACCTCCCAAACCACGCGCCACTCGCTCATGCCGAGCGCGCGCGCATACTCGTACCGAGATCTCGGAATCACGCTCAGCTCGTCATGCAAGCCGGTAACGAAGAAGCCGGTCATGCCGAACGTGAGCAGCGCTACCTTCAATTCACGCCCGCCGTGAAACCAGAGCGTGAACGCCACGCTCACGCCGGCGAAGCCCCAGAAGCGCAAATTCCCGACCAAAGTAGCGAGCGGCCGGAGCGCGGGCACGACCGCCGCATAGCAAAGCAGCGCGGACAGCGCGCTAGCCCAAACCAAGGCCAATAGGCTCGTGTAAAGGCTCGAGCTCAGGTGTGCGAGCAAGCCCTGCTCGAACACCAGTGCCCGTAGAGCGCGCGCGACTTCCGCGGGCGCGGGCAGTACGCCCGAAGCGCTACACGCCCACCAAATCACCAGTGCACCGAGCCAGCCCGCAGCGAGCACGCGCAGCTCGCCGCGCGAAGTGGCGCGGTTGGGTTCGACGAATCGCAAGAGCGACATTGACAATCACCTCGACGCAAAAAAGGGCAACCGTGGCGCGCGCGGCCGAGCGACAATCAGTCGTCGCTCGGCCGCAGCGGCCGAATCACTCACGAGTTACAGACGCGGCAGACCGCGCTCTTCAACGACTCAGCAGCACGATGTCCACGCGGCGATTGGCGGCGCGCCCCGATTCGGTATCGTTGGGCCGCAGGGGCTCCGTCGCGCCGTGCGCAAAGACTTGGAAACGGCTGTCCGGGAAGTTCGCCGAAGCATGGGCTTTGAGCCAGTTTTTGACGGCAAACGCCCGCTTTTCACTCAAAACCTGATTGACGTCCGCATTGCCTTGGTTGTCCGTGTGGCCGTGAACCTCGACGGCGGTATTGCCGGCGACGATCAGGCCGCGCATCAGCTCGTTGAGCACTTCGGTCGCTTCCGGTCGGAAGCTGTCTTTGCCCGTGTCGAATTGGATTTGCCACGAGCGTCGACCGACCAACGTCTTGGTCTCCGCGCTGGCGACGTTCACGTAGGCCGGCGTTTCGACGCGCACGTCGACCGGCGCTTGCTCGGCCGCCAGCACGCGCTCGAGGAAGCTCGTGTTCAATACTTCACTGGCCGCCGGAAAGCTCGGCACGTCATTCGGGTACTGGTCGTGCACGATCTTGCCGAAGGTGGTGTACGTCGCTTCGAAGGCATTCGCGTAGCCCGGGCGCAAGCCGAACAACGCGACGTCATCGCCAAGATCGTTCACCTTGCTACCACCGAGTTCGATGCTCAACCCTTGCGCGTCGCGTTCCACGCTTCCGGCGTAATATTTCAGCCAATAGGCCTTGCCCGTGTCTTTCTCGGCGTACACCTGATCGCTCACGTCCGCACCGCGTTCCAACGCGGCGTGCGAGCTTTTCACCGCGCGACCACCCGCCAAAGTGGCCGCGATCATGCCCTCCACGAGCTCGCGATGGCGGCTCATGTACGGCTCGATACCGATGATCACGTTTGGCATTTGCGAGGCATATTCCTTGGTCGAAGCAACACTCACGAGTCCACCGCGCTTTTCGGCCACGAGCACGTCACCCGGAGTCCAAGTCACGACACCGTTCACGCACACGTGACTCGTTTGCCCGCGCTTGCCCTTGGTGGGCAAGTCGACGCAATAGTGGGCGACGTATTTTTGAGCTGCGTCGATGTAGTCCTTGGCGCCCGCCCAGTTTAGGCATTGCGGGTCGTAGCTCTTCTCGTCTGGGTTATTGCAGATGCCGTTGTCACCCGCCCACTTGAGGGCAATGTTCCAGTCGCCGTCCTTCAAATAGCCGGCCACGTACGCGCCACGCGCGCTCTCCGGGTTTCGCTTCCATTCAGGCAAACCCATGAACTTGTCCTCACCGCGCGAATAGCCGGCAGAGGCCACGACTTGGGCTTTGTACTCGGGGCCCAAGCGACGCAGCGCTGGGTTGAGCCCAGCGAAAAACTGCGCCGCACCGTCGCCCATGATGGCCACGAAGTGAGCGCCTTCACGCGGCTCGCTCTCGCCGTTCTTCAGGCTGGTGGCGAACTTCAAGAGCTCGGCCTTCATCTGCTCGGCGTCGTCTTGGCGGCTGAATTTCAGGTTCACGCCGTGCTCGCACATCAGGCTGCCCACCGTGGTTCGAGGGCCACCATTGGCAAACATCCAACCCATCTGCGCGTTCCAAGCCCAGACCAGCGCGCGCAGCTCGGTCTTGTCGCTACAGCCGGGGGTAGTGCCGGGCATGGTGACCGGGCGTTCCAGCGCAGCCAAGGCGCTTTCCGGCTCACGAACCGCCGGCAAATTGGCGCGCTCCGGCACTTTGGAGGCCAGCGTCGGCGCGCTCAAGAGCCCGTGGGTGACGGCATAGCGCAGACCACCGAACAACGCAGCAGCGGCAAGCACCGCCGCAATGGCTTTGGGCGCACGATTCAGCTTGTAGGACATGACGATAACTCCTGAGGGTTAGAAATGTGACTAAGCAGAAGCAAGTAAAAGGCTGGGACGGAGCCGTCCCTGGTCGAGGTCGTTCCTGAACTACCTGAGAGCGCTCAGCGTCTATCTGACGCGGGCGGCAGCTTGCGAACGACGGGTTGCGTGTCGAGTTGCAGCAACGCGTCGAGCGGGTCGGCCGAGCGCACCTCGAAGGTCGCCACACGCTGCGGCGAGCTCACGAGCGGGTTGCCGACACGTGCAGTGCCCACGGCTCGCTCCTCGGAACCGCCAAGCAGGCTGCCCACGAGGCGGCGTTCCCACTCGTCGAGTCGCTCGCTGGCGCGCGCGTCATAGGCCAAGTTCTCCAAGTCCGCGGCTTTGATCACGCCATCGGAAAAGTCCATGAACAGCTCGATTTCACCGAGCTTGCGCGCATAGTCGTCGTTCAGGAATTCCATGGTGCGGTCGTACAGGTCGCGGCCTTCTCCCTCCCCTTGAAGGATCGAGAGTGCGCCTCGATACGCGGAATAGGCGGCTTTCATGCTGCTGCGCTCCCGGGTCTTGATGTCGACGGTGCTTTGCATGTCTTGCAATACGAGCTCCGACGTGTCGCTCAGCTTCTTCAACATACGAAACAGCGTTTGCATTTGCGTCTGCATCGCGGAAAGGCGCGCGTTGGACTCTTCGAGCTTGATGGCGTGGCGCGCCTGCAAGCGGCTGGCGTCGGCGTGTTCAGGGTCATTGCGACCCGCTTGGGCCAGAGCGAGCGAGTTCTGAGATAGTCGCGTGTTCTCGGCGATCGCGCGCTCCACGCCGCGGATCTGGCCGTTCAGCTCACCGAGCTGGTTGCGCATGATCTGCAGCTTGCCAGTCAGCTCGCTGATGTGATGGCGTAAGATGCCGATCGGATCGAGCTCGATGAAAAATCCGGTGACCAAGCGAAAGAACGCCTGATACACGTAGCTGAGGAAGGCGCGGATCTTGCGATCTGCCAGCGCGTAGAACAGTACCGCTAGCGCGAGGCAAAGCCCGGCCAGCTCGAGCACGTTTTCAGCGAACGTAATCAACGTGGGTAGAGCCAAAAACAAGCCATAGCTGCCCGCGGCGAGCACGAGACCGGAGACCACGAGTCCCACGCGGCCCTCCGGGCGCTGCAAGAAAGAGCGAGCCGTTTTTTCGATGCTGGTCGACATTAGAGTGACTCCCGTGAAAGTTGCGTTTGGAGCGCGAGGTACTCGCTCTCCACTTCTTGGAACGCGCGCTGAAATGCCTGCTCACGCAGGCCGAGTTCCGCGAGCGAGGTATCGGTTTCTGCGAGCTGCTGATCGCGTCGAGCTTCTGCTTCGGTGATCAGGGCTCGTTGTGCGTCGAGCTCGGCTTGAAGCCGGGCGATCGCGTCTTGCGCGTTGCTGGTCTCTTCGCTACAGCGCTGACGTTCGCTTTCAGCACCCTGCGTGAGCGCACTACGCCGATCTCGCAACTTGCGCGCGAAAGCGTCGCCCTGTGCAGTCAAAGTGCCGAGCGCGCCCGTGAGCTCCGCGCACAAGTGCTCGCGGGTCGTGCCCTTCAAGGCGAGTACGCGTAGAGCCGCGGCGCGGCGCACGGATACGTCCGGTAGCGCTTCACTGAGAGCCTCATTCTGTAGAGAAAATTCGCGAATTCCGGGGCCGAGCTGTGCCTCGATCGCCGTGCGCAGCACAGCGCGTGCGGCGTCCACGTCGCTCGACGCAGGCCCAGTCGCAGAAGTCACGTGGGGTGAAAGGATCGGGGATGCGGAGGTACTCGAAGTGTTCGAACCACTCGCAGTGTCCGAGGTGTTCTCGAACAACACGTCGCGAATGGAGTTCAAGAGACGGCGTTTCGGGCGCACGCCCGCCGCCTGGTCATTGCCAGCCATGGTAGTAATCCTTTGGGGTGAAGCGCGTGGAGGGTGAACGTGCAGCTCCGCCGGCTTCCCGAGATCAATCGAAGGTGCGCCGATGCGAAGAGCGACGTCATCACGGCGTGTTTCGGCCTCACGCGCACCGCGTCCAAAGAACACGTGGCACGTTCGAGTCGACTCCCGCCGGGACGTAACAACGCGGCACGAGGCCGCGGCACAGTCAGCTATCTTCTACATCGGACAATAGCGGGCGCAGGCCCCGCAGCAACGATGACTCAGACATTGGTCATCGCCGCGCAATAGTGCAAGACCCGAATCGTAGATTTTTGCGGCACAGCAGTTGCCCTTTGCAATCGTTATTCTCGAGAATGGCAACCCTGAGTTGAGTCGCAGTTGCACTCGAATTGCTTGGGACGGCTTCTGTTGGGGGCGCTCGCAGGGCGCAATCACCCTCGAATGTTGACAGCGCAACCCTCTAGTTGAGCAACAGGGCGCATCACATCGCCCGCATTGTCGAGTCGGTGATGCGCTCACTTCGATTGCTCGATGCTTCGCGTCGGGCCACGGATCTGATTTGTTGTCCTTGCCTTCCGGCAAGGCGGCGCTGCGTTAGAACGAGTCGACGCTGCGCTCGCTGCCGCGCGTGCCTGCTCGTTGTTCGGCGCGGGCGCTCTTGCGTGCGCTGACCCGAACTCCGTGAGCAGGTCGCCATCGGCCGTGATGCCCAGGTCCTCTCGCGGACGTCCGGGAGAGCCGCGCGCACGACCAGCTCGTTGCCTCGCTCGAACCCGTCAATCTGCGTGGCCTAAGCGAGGGTGCCAATCGATGCAAGCACACACCAGAACGCCGGCCGAGCCCCGCGCGGGCTCGCGCCTCGGCACTCGATCTGGGTGGTGCGGACGTCTCATTGGATACACGGTTTGGCTCGCTCGAACATGCCACACTGCGTGGGTGGGAAGCGCGGTTCCGCGCGCGTCCCGGGCTTCCCGAGAAAGCCGAGCCGGCGCGGCAGCGGTTTCGCGCCGCCGCTCCCGGGTGCCGAAGACTGAGCGTATTCCGCCAGCGGATCCCCGGTGATTCCTCGCTTTTTCGCTAGCTTGCTGAACGAGTTACGGTGATAAAGCGTACGCTCGGCGACCGGTGAGAGTGGAGAAGTAAGCTTGAGACTCAGCAAAGCCATAATTCCGATGGGGCGGCCGCTACACGGCGATCTTCCACTGCAACACGTGACGACTGGCGACGGCGGTACGAGTCGCGTCGCCGCGTTGCAGATCGAGGAATTGCTGCAAGCGGGCATTGCGCAGGTCGCGTTGATCATTCCGCCGCAAAATCGGCGCGTATTCGAGGAGCTTTCGACGCAGTTTGGCTCCGCGTTGGTTGCCGTCGAACAACCCGAGCCGCGCGGCTTCGGTGACGCCATCTTGCGCGCGGAAGCGTGGATTGCCGGTGAGCCGTTCGTCGTGCAAGTTTGCGATCACGTATTCATCACTCACGCGGCGGACTCGTGCACGCACCAGTTGCTGGAGGTTGCGGCGCGCGAGGAGTGTGCGGTTTCAGGCGTGCAGGTGAACGCCGAGAGTCAGCTGCCCTACTTCGGCGTGATCGGTGCCTCCCGCGTCAAAGCTGCGATGCGCCTGTACAGTATCGATACCGTCATCGAGAAGCCAACGCCGACCGTGGCCGAAGAGCGCTGCATCATCCCAGGGCTCCGCCAAGGTACGTATCTGGCGCTGTTCGGTACGCACGCGCTCACTCCGCAAGTGTTCGACGTTTTGCACGAGCAAGAAAGCAAGCTCGCGCCAGGCGAAAAGCTCGGTCTCACGGAAGCCCTGGCCGTGCTCGCGGCGCGCGAAAAGTACCTCGCGCTCGAGGTGGACGGACAGCGCATCGATCTCGAGAGTCCGTTCGGCTTGCTGCGTGCGCAGCTCGCGCTCGCGCTCTACGGGCAACGTCGCGAAGAAGTGTTGCGGCTGCTGTTGGAAGAAGTTGCGCGTACACCCGAAAAGCGAGGGGGCCATTGAATCACGTGCTCCTGCGGGCCATTACGGATTCGTCGCAGCAGGCACGTGTCGGCGTTCTGGAAGACTTTGCCGCTTCGGCGAGCTTCGCCGAGTTGTGCGCCGCAGCGCGGGTGCTCGATGCTTTTGCCCGTGACACGAACCGCAACTTGTATCAGCGCGTCCGCGCAATCTTTCAAACTTACGCGCTCTATCGTTATCTGATCCCGGCGCGCACTGAGCTGCCGCGTGCGGGGCGCATCCCGCACGAAGGGCAGGAGCTGCTGCTCGACCGTCACTACGCTGCCGCGATCGACGCGTTTCTGACGGACGTCGACGAAGTCGGTCTGTCCGACCCGCTCGCGAGCGCGCTCGCGGCTGCCTACTACGGACTCGGTTTTCAGATCTTGGCCGAGCAAGTGCAACGTTCGGTGCGCACGCAGCGCGGCAACCGCTGGATGTTCCGTACCGGCCACGCACTCGACCATCCCTTGCGGGTTCGCGATCAGCTCAAACAGGCCGACGCCGAGGGTGCCTATCCGGTGCTCGTCGAGCGCACTCCCGTGCGCATGGATCTGACGCACAGTGGCTGGAGCGATATTTTCTTCTTGGGCATGGACTATCCCGAGGGTGCTCGAGTGATCAACGTCTCCGTCGATCTCGCCGTGTTCGAGCGTGACGCGCAGACCGCACCGCCCATCACCTGCTTTTTCCGGATCATCGATGAACCGGTGCTCAGGCTGGTCAGCATCGATCTAGATGCCGTCGCCGACTTGCGCGACACCTCGGAGGTCTTCAACTATGCGAGTGACTACCTCGGGTTGTTGAAGGCCGCGGTGATCGCCTCTGGTCTCGTCCCTGCCGCGCTCGAAGGTTCCGGGCAACCGCTGTCATTGGTGCTCGAGCAACTCGTGGGGCCGAATCGTGGTATCGAGCTGGCGAGTCAGGTCAACGATATCCCGAAGGGCAGCCGGCTCGCGGTCTCGACCAACTTGCTCGGCGGTTTGATCTCGGTGTGCATGCGCGCGACCGGTCAGGTTGAATCGCTCACCGGTGGTCTCACCGAGTCGGAGCGGCGCACGGTTGCGAGTCGAGCCATCCTGGGCGAGTGGCTCGGGGGCTCCGGCGGCGGCTGGCAAGACAGCGGCGGAGTTTGGCCTGGCATCAAGCTGATCGAAGGGGTGCGCGCCGCGGAGGGGGACGTCGAGTTCGGCTCCAGTGCCGGCCGCCTTTTGCCGCGTCATACCCTGTTGGGTGAAGAGCGCATCTCCGAGTCGGCCAGGAAGAAGCTCGAAGCTTCGCTGGTGGTCGTGCACGGCGGTATGGCCGCCAACGTCGGCCCGATCTTGGAGATGGTAACCGAGCGCTTTTTGCTCGGTACCGCTCGCGACTGGAGCGCGCGGCAAGAACTGCTGCGGGCCTTCGACAACGTGGTCGACGCACTCGCCGCTGGCGACGTCCGCGAGCTGGGTCGGCTCACCACGCGCATCTTCGAAGGACCGCTCGCGACCATCATTCCGTGGGTTTCCAACTTCTATACCGAGTCCTTGATCGCTGATGCGCGAGCCAAGTTCGGTGGAGATTTCTGGGGATTTTGGATGCTGGGCGGCATGTCTGGCGGCGGCATGGGCTTCATCTTCGATCCCAAGGTCAAGGCCGAAGCAGAGCGCGAGATGCTCGCGATCATGCGTCGCCGAAAGACTGAGCTTGCCTCGAGCCTGCCGTTCGCGATGGACCCAGTCGTGTACCGATTTGCGATCAACGCTGCAGGTACCTCGGCGGAGCTGCTCACCGGTTCGAGCGCCCTGTTCTCCGCTGACTACTACCTGTGCCTGCTTCCGCGCTGGCTGCAGGAAGGGTCGCGCTCGTTTTCAGACAGCCGACGGCGAGAGCTCGACGGTTTCTCCAAGCTGCATCTGCGCGGTGAGCGGGCAGAGCGTATCGGCCCCCAGCTGCTCAGGCGCCTGCTGCCCGCCGCGCGCGCGAGCGATGCGGAAGACTCGCTGTCGGCGTTGCTCGAGCGCTACGGATTCGACACCGAGCAGCACGAACGTATTCGCGCCGACCTGCGCGGTGAGCGCATTGGTCTAGCCAAGAATCGGCTTCCTGCCGACACACCGATTGAAGACGTTCGCCCAAGCGATGTCGTGCAAGCTCGAGCGCTCGGCACGGCTGACGAGCGTGCCGGTCGCGGCGCGCTCGAACGCGGCGAAGTGTTCGTGATAACACTGGCAGCGGGTGCCGGTTCGCGCTGGACTCACGGCGCCGGTACGGTCAAGGCGATCTACCCGTTCGCCAAGCTGCAAGATCGCTTTCGCACGTTCCTGGAAGTGCACTTGGCGAAGACACGTCGCCGCGGTCGCGAGTTCGCGAGCACACCTCCTCACGTGATTACCACTAGCCACCTGACCCACGCGCCGATCGCGAGTTTGCTCGAGCGAGAGCAAAACTACGGACTCGGCGGCTCAGTGTTCTTGTCGGAGGGGCGCTCGATCGGTTTGCGGTTGGTCCCGACCGCGCGCGATCTACGCTTTGCTTGGGCCGAGCTCCGAGAGCAAAAGCTCGAAGATCGCAAGCAGAAGGTGCGCGACGACGGTCGCGCCGCCCTGATCGATTGGGCGGTGCGCACCGGCGAAGCCAGCGACTATCGCGACAATATCGCCGTGCAGTGCCTGCATCCCGTTGGTCACTGGTACGAGGTCGCGAACTTGTTGCTGAACGGCACGCTTGCGCGCCTGCTCGAGACACAGCCCCAGCTCAAGTACGCGATGCTGCACAACATCGACACGCTGGGCGCGGATCTGGATCCGCGCTGGCTCGGTCGTCACATCCAGAGTGGCAGCTGCCTGAGCATCGAAGTCATGGAGCGGCGCCTGGAAGATCGTGGCGGCGGGCTCGCTCGCGTCGCCGGTCGTGCTCGGCTGGTCGAAGGCCTGGCCCTGCCGCGTGAAGAGGACGAGGCCAAGCTCACGTACTACAACTCACTCACGACGTTCATCAGCATCGATGAGCTGCTCAAGCATTTCGGTCTCTCACGCGCCGATCTCGGCGATCAACGCGCGGTGCGTCGCGGTGTGCGCGCCCTCGCGCAACGCTTGCCGACTTACATCACGCTGAAAGAAGTCAAACGTCGCTGGGGTAATGCTCAAGAGGACGTTTTCCCGGTGACCCAGTTCGAAAAATTGTGGGGTGACATGAGCACGTTGCCCGACGTTTCCGTGGAGTTCTTCTGTGTTCCGCGTCCACGTGGCCAACAATTGAAAGACGTCGCGCAGCTCGACGGCTGGCTGCGCGACGGATCGAAGGACTACGTAGAAGCGTTGTGTGATTTCGGCTGAGCGAGCTGGTGTGAGCGCCTGGGCCGGCTCCGCGGATCATTCCGCGGCTGTCGGCCCGCAAATTCCGTAATCCGGCCCGGATTCTTGGCAGGTCCCGCCCCCCGAGCATTCGCTACCTACGTTCTCTAGCGGGCACAGTTCAATGCACTTGGGGCCAGCGCCGAGATCGAAACACGAGCTGTTCGCGACGCAACTGCTCGGCGACGAACACGATTCACCGAGTGCGATGGGTCCGGCGCTCATGCACGCGCGCGGATTTCCCGTCAGTCCGGTAGGCGGGCACCAGCTGCCTTCGCCGCAATCATCGGTGAATGGCGTGCAGACGGCGGGGTGTTCAGTAACCTCCACTGCCACGCTGAGCTTACCCGAGCCCACCGTCACGATGACGCCGTCCGTACTGAACTGATAGGAGACGGTGCTGGTCGTGCCGTTGAAGATGGTGAACGGAACCCAGTAGTTGGACACCAGGCTCGCCTGAACGGGCACGAATCTGCCGTGGCCGTCGTCACGCTCGAGGGTCCAATTTTGCAGATAGGCGGTGTAACTACCGGTTTGCAAAGAGGTCGAGAGCACCTGTTCATCGGGATTGCTGCTGCTGTAGAGCCCCGCGTATTGCGGGCCGTAGACATAGACGTAGGCGTTGCTCAGTCGGTAAGAATGGCCGTTAGCTGACGCGATCAGCGGCAGGCTCAGCGTGCCTGATGCTGCCGTTTCTCCGCTGCTCGGTGCATTGCCGCTACACGCGACGAGCGAAGGCAGCACGACTGCCAGAGACGATACGAGGACGAATTTGAAACTTGCCAATTTGATCATGGACGGATCTCCGTTTGGGATGCGCGTAGGGCGCACCTCGACTGTTTTCGCTTTCGACGAAGCCCCGCGGTCCACGCCGTGACCCGCTCGAAGAGGGCTACGCTGGTATGACCCTCCAGCTGGGCGGACCAGCCAAACTAACTGCGTGTCGAGGGATCGATTGTTTGCTCTTCGAGCATTGGCGCAGCGGACACCGGCGTCGTGCCTCGCCGTTTTGCGCGACGCGGTGCCTCCAGGCTGCGCTTGCGGCGCACCGTGGAAAACAGCGCAAAGCCCAGCAACAGTAGGCTGAATGCCAGCGGTGCACCCACTCGCCAAGCGAGCTTCGCTGCCAGCGCACGACCGTCACGACGTACGGCGTCTCGAGAGGTTTGGACGACGACGACATACCCAGTTCTGCCGACCGGAGCGAAGGCTGCCAACGAAGAACGCCCGGGTTCGAGCAATGGATCGTGGTAGTCCGGCACGAGCAGCGGCGGCGCCCAACGGAGCGAGAATTGCTCACCGGGTGTCACGGCCAATCCGAACGCGCGATCTAGCGTGGCCGGACTCGGCTCGTGAAGCGGCACCTCTTGGCCCTGGACCAACCGAGGATGGACGATGAAGTCGAAGCTCGCCCGGCGCGGTTCAGGGGTTGAACGATCGCGATCTCGTGGGCCGAGCAGGGCGACGATTCGTCCACTGCCTGGGGCGTCCTCCATCTTCACTTGCCCGATTGCCGAATCGACCGTTAACCCGGTCACCAGGCTGCCTATCCATTCACCGTTGTTGCCGAAGACCGGTGCAGCGAAGGCGATCTGCAGCTGACCGTTCGACTCCGCGAGGTACGCCGGTCCCAGACACGCGCTAGGGGTGCCCTGCTGAGCAAGCTCTCGCGAGCAGCGAAAATAGCCCCGAAACTCGTAGTTTCTTCCCAGCACCGAGACCGGCAGCGGAGACTGCGAGAGCAACTTGCCCTCCGGATTCGACACGTATACCGCGTGAAAACCGCGCGTGCAGGCTTCGAGTGCAGACCCGTCTTCGCGGATTTCTCCCGCCTGCAGGAGCGCGCGCGTGCTAGGCCGCTGCGCGCAACGTTCGGTGCGGTCGGCAAACTCCCGCAGCTGAGAAAGCAATGCCCCAGCCTGGCTGTTGGCGATGAAAGCGTTCGTTTCCAGCGCGCTCCGCTCCTGTTCCTTTTCGGAATCGCGCAAGGAGGCTGCGGTGATCGTCAGGGATGCTCCTAACAGTACGACTCCCGCGAGCACGGAGGATTGCAGGGGATGATGGCGAGTCCAGGTGATCACACGTGCCAGCGAAGACTCGGGGCGTGCGTATCGCGGGCGCCAGCCGTGCAATACGAAGTCGAGGTCCTCGGCCAGGTGCCCCGCCAACTCGTAGCGGCGATTCGGGTCCTTTTCCAAGCACTTCAGGCAAATCAGCTCGAGGTCTCGATTGAGCTCGGGTTCGAGTTCGCGTGGTGAGCGGACGGGATTGTCGCTCACGAGTTCGCTGATCCAGTCTGCAAACGACAGCTGTTCGTAAGGGACCTGGCCCGTCAACATCTCGTAGAGGATTGCCCCCAAGCTATAGATGTCTGCACGACGAGTGAGATCGCGCGCCTCGCCGCTGGCCTGCTCCGGCGCCATGTAGTACCCGATCAAGCGACCACCCGACTCGAGGCATTCGCCGTCCTTACTCAGACGCTTGGCCGATCCGAAGTCGCTGACGCGCGAAACGCCCGATTCATCGAGCAAGATATTGGCGGGCTTCAGATCGTGGTGGAGCACCTCGCGGGCGTGAGCATGGTGCACGGCTGTCGCCACTTGCTGCATCCAGCGCGCGGCACGTGCTTGCGAGGGTTGACCTGTGTCGAGCACCTTCTGCAGATCCGTGGCATGGAGATCCATACTGAAAAATGGGCAATTGCCGACTTGGCCCACCTCGATGACACGCGCGATGCCCGGGTGCTCGAGCCTCGCCGCGATGTCCGCGCCCATCAGAAATGCGCGTCGCTCTGCTGGCGTCGAGTGCTCCGCGGCGAGCATTTGCTTCAACGCGACGAACGTGCCGCTGCTCGTGTGCAGCGCGCGAACGACGACTCCGAACCTGCCTCGGCCCAGCTCGTCGAACGTTAGGTAGTCGCCAAACGGCGTGCCTGACGGGGCCATTGCAAAGCCGAGCGCTCGTGCGTTCAGCGAGGCCCGCTCGCGCGTTCGCTGCTCGCCGGCAGCTGCCGGCGCCGGGCTCGATGGCTTATCGTAGTGGAGCGAATTCGGAGCTCGCTTTCGAGCTGTCGGTTCGGATTTCGCCGACGAGCTTCTTGTTCGAGAACGAGCGCTGCGCGCAGAAGTTCCTTCATCATGCGTGACCTCTCGGAAGCGCGCGTACGCGGGCCGGAGCCGGAAGTTCTCGCCCCCTCCAGTAACTTGGCCTTCAGGCGCTCGAACAGTCCTCTTTTCCGTCGCGTGTACATGGGCTCGATTTTGGCAAACAGCCGTTCGAGCTCCTTGACGTCGCAGGTTTCCGCCAAGATGTCCTCGGGCGTTTTCAGGTCCAGCCGTTCTCCGGGCTCCGTGCTGAGTTCATGGTGCAACTTTGCCTTGCGCTCTTCGAACTGTCGCGACTGCGGCGTCGTTTCATCGGTCTCCGTTGGGCAAAGCAGCCGCTTCGGCTTTTTCTCGCGTCTCCAGTGCTTTTGCAGAGAGAAGCAAGCTCTGCTGGCCAACCATGAGCCAAAGCTCGTTTCCGGCGTGAGCAAGAGGTTGAAGAGCCATTTGCGCTTTAGCAGGCCCAAAAAGAGGTCCTGAGTTGCCTCGTTTGCGGCCTCGGCCGATACGCGCGGTTTCGTCAGCAGGTGGTCGTTCACGGGCTGCAAATACATCCTGCAAATCCGCGAGATGACTTCGGGCTCGGCGGCTCGGGCGAGTTCCCTCAATTGCTCCGGGGTAGTTCGCCAGCCGTCGGGACGGCGTGATTTGCGCTGCTGCAAGGTGGCTTCGCTCCACGGCCGCAGTTCGCATCTCCAATCGTCGTTCGGTCCCGCGCTGGTTTTGGACTTGGCCGGTTTCACGATTGCCTCCCACAGGTTGAGCAGCCGGGGCAGCTGATGGCTGTCCTCACCCTTCGGACCTTTGGCTGCAGATTATCGTCAAACAAATCGACGTCCGCGTCGATTTCTTCCTCGGTCTGTCGCGCGAACGCGCAAATTCTGCGCTAGGCGCGCGTTTCCTGCGCGACGGCAAACGGCTGGTGCAGCCAACTCCGCGAATGGACAACAGGGCATCGCCTTTGCATCAGCGAGGGTCTGAATGCCATGACTCACAATCCACATCATCCGGCTCATCCCGAGCGCGTCTGTTGGGGCTGTGATCAGTATTGTCCTGCGGACAACCTGGTTTGCGGCAGTGATACAGTGCGCACCCCACACCCTGTCGAGCTGTTCGGTAAGGATTGGGACGTCGACGTAGAGGCTTTGGTGCGACCGTCGACGCGCGAGTGATCGGTCGTGCCCTCGTCGACCGAGTGGCGCGTTCAGTGCGTCTCTGGCGTCACCGAGCGTCGACGCGAGGTGAGCAAAGGATCTTCCAGTAGCTGAGCAGAAACAGCGTGAACGCGCCGGACCACAGCAGGGAAGCAACGCTGAGGCCGTTGAGGTACCAAGCGCTGGGCAAGAATGGCGCGCCGACTCGAATCACGGCTGCACACACCAGGGCCATGAGCGACCATCGGGTGGTGCGCGCCGGCTCGATGAGCCGACCAGTGTGACCCAAGCTCACCCGCGCCATCATGCCGAGCGTGAGCGAACCAATCGCGCCCGCAGTCAAAGCGTGGAGCGAGCTGCTCATTGGAATCACCGGCACGAAGGCCGCCAACACTCGCAACGCTAGTCCGAGCGGAACGAACAGAGTTCCGAGGTGCAGGATCCACAACAGCGGCTGGCGGAAGACGTGCCGAGTTCCCCAAAACCGCATGCGAGCCAGCAGCAGCGCCGCTGCCACCGCGGAGAGCACGAGGCTCAGTGTGCCGGCCTTGGGCGAGAGCTCGCTCAGCGCCAAGAGTACGACTGCCGCGAGGGACGCGCGTTCCAGGAATGGAATTGGCCGAACCCAAGGCAGGCGCGTGGCGTTGCGAGTGAACATGGGCACTACGCGGCCGGTCATCAGTACGAGCATGATCACGATCGCGTTCAGCGCGAAGCGGTGAGCGAGCCACACGGTTGCGAAATCGCCGCGCAGCGCAAACACGTGCGCGACGCCATTGGCTATCGCGAGCCCGAGCAGTAACCCAATGAAGCCGTAATTGCGGCGGTTGCCTGCGGCCAAGAGTGGCGTGGCGCAGGCAAGTGTGAGCGCGGGCAGAAAGGACACGTCGAGCAGGATGGGCACGAAACGCGGCAGGCTGGACGCAAAGAACACCGCCACGCGCCCCACCGTCCACAATGCGACGAGCGAGCCCAGCGGCAAACCCGTGACCGTTTCTCGCCCACACCAATTGCTGATGGCGGTGAGTAGGAATCCCGCGATAATTGCGGTCGAAAAGCCAAATAGCATTTCGTGCGCGTGCCACTGCAGTGGGCCAAACGCGCCGCCGGGTGCGATGCCACCTTTCAACGCGACAATCCAAAGTGGAACCGCCACGATCGCAAATGCTGCGCCAGCCAGAAAGAACGGACGAAACCCTTTTTCGAGCACCGGCAGTATGGGTGGCGCAGCGGTTGCGTGGCTCGAGAGCAATGAACGACTGTTCATGATGGGACTTTCCTCAAAGAGCGAGCGCTAGTGCTGACGCCAGCACCAAGCCGCTGAGCGCCAAGCCGAGCATTTTGAGTTGTTTCACGTTCGGCCTCTGGTACGCGAACACGGCGCAGACAGCGCCGGCCATGGCGCACGCAATTGCCTCTCGCGCTTGACCAGCAACGTAAAAGGCGAGCGCGCCGGCGACTGCAATTGCCACGGAGAATAGGTGCAAGAACCAATTGCGAGTCGTGCCACCGCGCGTGTTGCGAGCAAACGCGGCCCGAACCACCAGGGCGCTGGACACGAAGACGATCGCGCGCGCAAGCGTCGCTTGGGTAACGTTTGGAATCGAGAGCCCGCCCGCCAGCTCCACGGGCACGGCGGAGAACGAGAGCATCAGCGTTGCCGCGAGCTGAGCCAAACTACTGCGCCGAATTCGGCGATGAAAGGCGCTGGCTGTAGCGACGACCAGCAGCGCCGTCACGGTTGCCACGAGTAGGGTCACTGCACCCGAATGTGCGCGGAGCAACGCGCTTGCCAGTGCGCCGCCGAGCATCACCCAGAAGCCGTGCTCACTCGGCAACGTCCCGCGCAGCCACCGTAACGGTTGAATCGTTGCTGCCTCGAGGCTCATTGCGTCGCAGGCATCCGGTGCAAAGGGCGTGCCCTTGCGGGGTAAGCGGCAACTTTCCGACCGGAGGCCTGCCCGCGCTTGCTTTGGCGGTGCCGCTAGCTGCAGGTTTTTCGCGCGACGCGCAGTGTTTGCGCGCTAGCCGATCGTCAACCGAGCGCGGCGCGCCGCCAAGATCTTCGCGAACGAGCGCAGCTCGACTTCGCTCGGCGTGAGCCCAGTTTGTGCGAGATCGCTCAGGTCGATCGCGCCGCAGTTGAGGGCCCGCAGGAAGTAGTTCAGGAGGCCCTGGCCGGTTGCCGCGTCATCGAATACCTCACCGACGAGCGTCGCTTGCGCAGCTTTTTCGATGAAGTTCTTGAGGCGCTCACCAGCGCTCGCCAACCCTTCGAGAAAGAACGCATAGCAAGTCGCGTAACGGACGGGGAGCTGTGCTGGGTGCAGATCCCAACCTTGATAAAAGCCACCGACGAGCGAGTGACGGATGTGGCGATGCGCGAGCTGCCACGCTCCGTAGACCGCCGCGCGGTTTTCCTCGATTTGCGGTGGAGACAACAGCTTGCCGCGGTGCGGAGCGACTGGCATCACGTTGGTCGCTCCGTCGGACAAGAAGATGCCGGTGCCCGCGTAGGATAGCAGCATCAATCCTTTGGCCAGATCGCACATCGGATGATCCATCATCTGATAGGCGGCAGTAATGTTGCACGACGCGGTGAAGTCATACGTCCCGAGGTGAGCGCCGACGCAGCGACCCTCACCGGCCGCGAGCAAGCTCGGCAAGGGGCAGTAACCATCCGGCCCGATCAAGGCCTGCGTGGTTTCGACCATCAACTCGAAGCGCAGCGTGCCAGGCGGCAAATGATGGCGATTTTCGAGGATTTCGAACAAGCGCACCAAGGTGCGCGGCTGTTCCGGAATGTTGACCTTGGGCAGCGTGACCACGAAGTTGTCGGGCAATGCGCCGCTCGTCGCGGTGAGCAAGGTGTCGAGAAAGATCTCCAGGGTGCGCGCTCCGCGGAGCTTCCACTCCTCGCCGAAGGACTTGACGCGGATGCCGATGAAGGGCGGCGTGCGTGCTTCTTTGATCGCGCGCGCGAGTTCGAGCGCGGCGCGCTGGGCCGTCTCGTCTTCTTCTGCATCTGGGCGGGCGCCGAAGCCGTCTTCGAAGTCGATGCGGAAATCCTCCACGGCTTCGCGCGCGAGCTTGGCTTTGACACGCTCGTACACGGTCTGTGCCAGCCAGCCCTTGGGGCTCACCCGTCGCAGCTCGGCCGGATCCGCTTGGTAGCGTTCGGCGAGGGTGACCGGCTCGAGGCCGACGAGCGCAGAGGCGGGGAGAAAGCCCACTCCGGTTGCGAGTTCGAGCGCGTTCGAGGCATACGCTTCGAAGCTCGACAGGGCGAGTTCTCCGAGGCGCTGGGTCGTCTCTGCCTTGTACAACTGCGCGCCACCGTACACCGTGTGCACGGGTTGCCGCGCTGGGCGATCACCCGGATAAACCGAGGAAAACGCGCGATTGGCGCGGCTCAAGGCCTCGAGGTGCGAGGCGGCTAACGTGGTCAGACTCATGGCTCAGCTTCCGCGATAGGTGGAGTATCCGAACGGGCTCAAGAGCAGCGGCACATGGTAGTGCTGGCTCGGATCGTTGACGTGAAATTGAATTTCGACCCGCTCGTAGAATGAGTCGCGCCCGCTCGCGCGATAGTGCGCGCCCGTCTCGAACCTCAGCCGGTACAAACCCGTGGTGAGCGCGCTCTGGCCCAGCAGTTGTTTGACGCGCCCGTCCTGATCCGTCACTCCTCGACCGAGTTCGACGAAAGCGCCATCCTCGAGCACTGCGAGGCTGACGCTCACCGCCGCGGCCGGTTTGCCCAGCGATGTATCGAGCACGTGCGACGTGATGGCGCTCATGATTCCAGTTTTTCCAAGCGCAGGTGGGTGATCTTGGCTTGCTCGGTGGCGGCGATGTCGAGCTCGAGATCGGGCGCGTGCTTGAGGCGTGCTTGGAGGAGCGCCAGCATTTCCTCGGCGCTCTTGCCCGTAGCGCAGACGATGAACGAAAAGCCGAAGCGCTCTCGGTACGCTCGGTTGGCGTCACGCAGCGCGTGCAGCGTGGCTTCGCTGGCGCCCAGTGCAGCGCTCTGCTCGGCTTGCGACCAAGCTGCCGTCTTCGCGAATTTGGCCCGTAATTCGTCGAGATTTGCGCCTATTTCTGGATGATGGCTGAAGGCTTCGCGGTAGTCGTCGGGGCCGAGTTGAGCCCAGACTTCGACGGCCGCGGCGTAGAGAGCGGTGTGCGACGCAAAAGGCAGTCGGGCGAGCATGCCCTGTACCCAGCGCGTAGAGCCGCAACATCGAGTGAGCGCTTCTCTGGCTTCCTGGCGTGAGAGCGCGTTCAGTGCCGGCGCCGGTTCGCGTGATTCAGCCACGGACGTCGCCCCACACGCGCAAGCGGCTCACGCCGCCGTCAGGGAAAATGCGCAGCCGCACATGCGTGGCCGGCGCAGCCGCGAGCAGCTCGCCAGTGAAGAAGTGTCTCGTATCAGCCGCCAATTTGGTCTCGCTCAACAGTGGCTGCCAAGCGCTGCTTTCGATCAAGTCCGTTGGGCGAGCGCCCGGCGCGTCGATCACATCGACCGCGCAGCGATCCGGAAAATTGCCTTTGAAGTGATTGGTGTCGACTTCGAGGGTGCGCGGTACTCCGCGCGCGCCGAGTCGAATCAAGATCCAATCACTGCCGGGTCCGCGTCGGCGCCGTGTTTCCCAACCGGACCCCATATTTTCGGCCCGGCCAGGCAGCAGCAAGTTGTTCATGCCCCCGAAATGCGCATCCGAACAAGCCAGCGCGACCGCGCCATTCGACAGCGCGGCCAAGTCGAAGCAACTCGCTGACACGTGCTTTGCCGTGAGCGTATCCAGCTCGGGCGCCGCCCAGGCCGCAGACACCTTTCCGTAGGCTCGGAAGCGCGCCACCCCGCCATCTGGAAAGATGTTCAATCGCAGGTGACTGACGACTGGGCCGCTGTTTGCGACGAACAGGTTCTGCGAGTTCGGCAGGAGCGGCGTTTGCGGCAAAAGCTCGTGAAATTCAGCGCTCGAAAGCTGCGAGAGCGGAGTGTTGCGTGGCGCAAACAGACCTTCTACCGACGCGAAGGCGGGGTGATTGCCGACGAAGTGCTGCGTGTCGATGTCGAAGGCCAATAGCGAGCCTGCGACGCCCAACTCGATCAAACACCAATCATGACCCGGACCGCGCTTGCGACGGCTCTCCCAACCGTCCATCCACTTGCCACGCTCGGTGAACTTGCCGGGGATGAATACCGCGCGTCCCGGTAGCAGTAGGTTATCCATACCTGCGAAGAAATCATCGCTCGTTGCCAGAGCTTTTCCGCCGATCAACGCAGCTGCGAGATCGACGAGGCCATTGAAGGCCGCGCCTGCTGTGTTCGCGTCACTCAAGATGCCGTCCTGCGGTGGAGGAGGTGCCGTCCCAAGGGAACCTCCGGATGCTGCCGGCCATCGTACACGCATTTGCCGCGCAGCACGGTGTGCTGCACCAACCCCTGCAGCTCTCGTCCAAGGTAGGGTGAAACTTTGTGCCGAAAGAACAAGCGTTCGGCCTCGACGGTGATTGCCGCGTCAGGATCCCAAACCAACAAGTCCGCATCATACCCTGTGGCAATTTGCCCTTTTTGTGCGGCGATTCCCGCAAACTTCGCGGGTGCCGCGCTCATCCATCGAAACAAGGCGTGGAGATCGGCACCGCGCTTTCGGGCCTCGGTCCAAACCGCCGGCAGGCCGAGTTGTAGCGACGCGATTCCCCCCCATGCATCTTCGAAGTCACCACGTTCGGCAAGCTTGAGCGCGGGTGTACACGGACTGTGATCGGTGATCACGAAGTCAATCACGCCGTCCAACAACGCGCGCCATAACCCTTCGCGGTTTTCGTGCTCGCGAATCGGCGGCGCGCACTTATACAGCGTGGCACCATCCGGAATGCTCTCGGCCTCGAGGCACAAGTAGTGCGGACAGGTCTCGACCGTGATCGGCAGTCCTTCGGCCTTGGCGGCGCGTAACGTTGGCACTGAAGCCGCGGAAGACAGATGCACGATGTGCACCGGGCAGCGTGTCTCGCGACACAACTTCACGAGCAGGCGGATGGCTTCGTCCTCCCAAACCTTGGGACGTGACTCCAAGTAACGCTGATACGAGCGCCGATCCAAAGTATGCACTTCGGCGCCCAAATCCAGCTCGGCGTGGGCCAAGAGCGGCAAGCCGGCGTCGCGCAATACCGGCATGGCTTCGCGCAAATCCGCTTCGGTCGTGTTCGGAAATTCGTCGATTCCCGAATGCACCAAGAACGCCTTGCAGCCGAGCACACCGCCCTCCGCCAAATCGCGCAGCGCGGCAGAGTTGCCGGGCACGACTCCGCCCCAAAAGCCAACATCGACGAAGCACTTGTTCTTGCTGGCCGCGAGCTTGGCTGCCAGCGCCGCGGCCGTGGTCGTTACTGGCAGTGAATTGAGCGGCATATCGACCAACGAGGTCACTCCGCCCGCTGCGGCGGCGCGGGTGGCCGTTTCGAAGCCCTCCCATTCGGTGCGGCCGGGCTCGTTCACGTGCACGTGGCAATCGACCAAGCCGGGTCCGATCACCGAGTTGCCGAAGTCGAGCGCGCCGGGCAGCGCTGTTGGCCCGGGAACGACTTCGGCGATGCGCTCACCGTCGATCAGCACGGTGGCTGGGCCGATGCCCTCCGGACGCACCACGCGCGCGCTGAAGTAGCCCTGATTGGCCATCAAAACTCCCGTTCTTCGAAGTGGCACAGGCTGTCGTAGTGCGCTCGGTGATCCTCGGTGAACAGCGAACGCGTGATCCCGGCGACCAATCGCGGCGCGGAATACTTCAATCCAGAAATGCTCGCACCGCCGAAGCCCATGCTGAGTAGCCCGCCGAAGGTGTAGTTGTACAGGCGAGCCAAGTATGGAGCCTGTCCCGGATGCCGCTCGCAGAATTCGAAGCTGGGGCCGAGGTAGGGGTGACGCAGCAAGTCCTCATGCCGCTCTTCGGCGGGCGGTGTGTAACGATCGGCCCAGCGCGCGATGTGAGCTTCGAAATTCGCGAGCTCGGGACGCGCGGCAAGATCGGTCACGCAGCCCGTGGCTACAATCACGAAGTCGACCTCGAAGTGCGCCGACTCCGTCGCGATGTGCACAGTGTCACCCTCATGGGTGATTGATTTCCAGCTCGAATCGGCGTGTAGATGAAAGCCTGCATGCTCCTGGGCCCGTGCCAGGGTGTCCTTGGGCGGGAGCTGGCCCATACGCAAGATCTGCGAGATAAAGCGCCACTTTTCGGGGTCGGGCAGGTCCGCGTGGTGCTTCAAAAAGCCCACGAACTCTGCCCAACGGTAGGCATTCACGTTGACCAGCTGGGGCCGACGAAAAAGCAGATGTACCTCGTGCGCGCCGAGTTCGAGCGCGGTGGCCGCGTTGTCGAAGCCCGAGGCGCCGGCGCCCAGCACCGCGATGCGCTTGCCGCGAAGTGCGTCGAAGTCGATGGCGTCCCGCGTGTGCGCATACAGCCGTGTGGGCAATGCTTCTGCGATGGCGCGTGGTACACGCCATTCACCAGAGCCGTCAATCCCCGTGGCGAGCACGACGCGGCGAGCGCGCAGTCGCCGCGTTCCGCCGGGACCCGTGCACGGCACCAGGAACTGGTGCGCGCTTTCGTCGTATTCCAGCGCGCCGACCTTGGTCTCCGCTTCGACTGGGATGTGCAACGTCTGGCGATACCAAGCCAGGTAGTTTGCCCAGAGCTCTTTGGGTAAGAGACCCAACGTCTCCCAACTGCCCTCTCCGAATTGCGCCTCGTACCAAGCTCGAGTGGTCAGGCTCGGGATGCCGAGGTCCGGGCCGGTCAAATATTTGGGCGTGCGCAACGTGCGCATGCGAGCGAAATTCAGCCACGGGCCGGCTCGATCCAGCGGATTTTCGTCGAGCACGATCAAGTTCCCGACGCGCTCGCGCATCAAGCCGAAGGCAGCGGTCAGTCCACTCTGCCCGCCGCCCACGATCACGACATCATGCACGGCATCACCAGAAGGCGTGCGTTGGGCGGTGAGCCAAGGACGACGCGGGTAGTCGAGCAGCTCGAGATCGCGCTCGATACGACGGCTGAGCTCGGCGAGGCCAGAGTCCGATGCGACTGAGCGGGGCGCACTATTCGTCATCAGGTGACTTGTCGCTGCAGTGCGCGCTCCAAGCGGACGTCCGACACGGCACGTAGGTGGGGTGCGGGTCTTCCGTGACGGAGCGCCACGAGCTCAGCTACGATGCTGACCGCGATCTCCTCCGGGGTCACGGCGCCTATATCGAGTCCGACCGGCGCATACACGCGCTCCAAGGGGAAGTCTCCCTCACGCCGTGCGCGCACTCGTTCGACCAACCGGAACACTTTGCGTTTGCTGCCCACCAAACCCACGTATTCAGCGGATTTCCCCGCGGCGGCCGCGAGCGCCGCCTCGTCCAGCTGATGATCGTGGGTCATGATCAGGACCCAATCCCCCTCACCGAGCGTCGCTCTGCGCAGCTCCGCGCCTGGATCGCCGAGGATGAGCTGACACTCTGGGAAGCGCTCGGCGTTGTTCAGCTCTTCGCGTTCGTCGATCACGAGTACTTCGAAGCCGACGCTGCGTGCGAGCGTTGCCGTCGGCTTGGCTACGTGCCCTGCGCCGAGCAGCCACAAGCGAGGGTTCGGCAAAATTGGTTCCACGAAGATCTCCATTCTGCCTCCGCAGCACATGCCCAAATCGTGCGCCAGGTCACGGATCAAGAGTTCTGGCTCACGCGAGCTGAGCATGCGCTGCAAGCTTTCCAGCACGGCGCGCTCGATCGCTCCTCCGCCAACTGTGCCGAGGGTGGAGCCGTCTTCGCGGAGCAGGAGCCGAGCGCCCGGCCGCTGCGGGGTCGACCCAGAAGCTCGCACCACGGTCGCTAAAGCTCCGCGCTGACGGTTCGCCAGCAGCTCGAGCAGAGCCTGAACGACATCGCGCACGGTGGATAGAATGTGCCATGCCGAGCGCTTCGTCCATATTTCTTGCCGCGCGCCGAGCGGAAACAATGACCGCGGCATGATAGGCTTTACGTGATGGGTACAAGCGGCGTTCGCTTCGTGCTGAACGGAAGAGCCGTCATTGCGGACGGGCCCTCGCACTCGACCTTGCTGCAGTGGCTACGAGCGCAGGGCTGGTGCGGCACCAAAGAGGGCTGCGCCGAGGGCGAGTGCGGTGCTTGCGCCGTGGCCGTCTTGAAGAGCGAGCCGGGTGAAGCTGGCAGCCATTTCGAACCAGTAAACAGCTGCCTCTTGCCGCTCGGTGCGGTGGAGGGCCGACATCTGACGACAGTCGAAGGGGTCGCTGATGCCGATGGCCACTTGCACCCCGTGCAGGCGGCAATGGTAGCCGCCGGTGGCTCACAATGCGGCTACTGCACGCCGGGGTTCGTCGTCAGCTTATTTTGTGAGTACTACCGGCCCGGCCGCACACAGTTCGATCCCGAGAGCATCAGCGGCAACTTGTGTCGCTGTACCGGTTATCGACCAATCGCGGATGTCGCGCGCTCGCTGCCCGCTCCCGCTGAAGCCGATCCTCGCTTGGTTCAGCTGCGGACGCGTGCCAGCGCGCTCGGTCCGAGCGAAAGTGGGCCGTTGGGTGAGCGCTTCGTGCGGGCCACGACGTTCGCCGAAGTATTCGACGTGTTGGCGGAGCATCCGAACGCGCAGCTGATTGCCGGCGGTACCGATCTGATGGTGTACGCCAATCAACGTTATCAGCGCTTTCCCGTGCTCGTCTCCGTGGAGGCGTTGGCTGAGCTTCACGAGCTCACGTTCGGCGACACTGAGCTCGTGCTGGGCGGGGCCGTGCCGCTGTCGCGAATCGAGCGCGAGCTCCACGCGAGCGACAGCGGTGTTCCGCTGCTCGAACAGCTGCTGCCGCTGTTTTCGTCCCGTTTGATCCGCAATCGCGCGACGCTTGGCGGTAACCTCGCCACCGCGTCACCGATTGGCGATTCGGCGCCCGCGTTGCTCGCGCTCGGCGCCGAGCTCGAGCTCATCGGCCGAAGCGGCACGCGTCGCGTGCCGCTTGCCGAATTCTTCGTCGGCTATCGTCGCACCGTGCTCAGCGTGGGCGAGCTGATCCGCGCAGTGCACATTCCTCGTCCAATGCCGACATTTCAGCGCTTTTACAAGGTCAGCAAGCGCGTGCTCGACGACATCTCTACGGTTGCCGCCGGCTTTGCGCTCGCGCTCGACTCTGCCGGTCGGGTGACGCGCTTCGGCGTAGGTTTGGGCGGTGTTGCCGCAACTCCGCTGCTCGCGACCTCGCTCGAACGAATCGCGCTCGGACGCGCTTGGGACGAAGCCACGCTCGCGCTGTTGCTCTCGGAAGCCGCGCAGCTCGGCACGCCACAATCCGATCTCCGCGGCAGCATGGAATACCGCCGTGCAATGCTCGGCAAACTGATCGAAAAATTCTTCTACGAAAGCCGACAACAAGCCGAGGTCACCGAATGAGCCACGGTGGAGCACCGAGCGCTCCGCGCGCCGTTGGCAAAGCGCTCAGCCACGAGTCCGCCGTGCTGCACGTCACGGGTCGCGCCACGTACGTGGAAGATCTCGCGACCCGCACCGCGAATGTCGCGTACGCCTGGCCGATCGCGAGTCCGCACGCGCACGCCTATGTCCGCGAGGTCGACTTCAGCGCGGCATTGGCCATGCCCGGCGTGCTCTGCTGTCTCGGGGCGGACGACGTTCCCGGTGAAAATGACGTTGGCCCCGTGCGCCACGATGAACCGCTCTTTCCCCAGGAGGTTTGCTTTTGCGGCCAGCCAGTGGCCTGGGTCGTCGGTGAATCGCTCGAACTCGCGCGCCTCGCAGCGGAGCAAGTGCGCATCGTTTACGAGCCGCTCCCGGCGCTGACTTCGATCGCGAGTGCGATCGCTGCCGAGAGCTTTCACGCCGACGCGGAGCGCATGCGTCGAGGCGACCCGGAGCGCGAACTCGAACGCGCCGCGCAGCGCCTCGAGGGTGAGCTGTTCATCAACGGCCAAGAACATTTTTACTTGGAGACGCAAGCCGCGCTGGCACTACCGGAAGAGGCAGGCGGCGTGTTCGTGCACTCTTCCACGCAGCATCCTGCAGAAACCCAAGAAGTCGTCGCGCGCGTGCTGGGCATCGCCAAGCATTTGGTTACCGTGCAATGCCTGCGCATGGGCGGGGCGTTCGGCGGAAAAGAGACCCAAGCCAACACCTGGGCGGCGCTCGCGGCGCTCGCTGCCAACAAGTTGCAACGCCCAGTCCTGGTGCGGCTGACGCGCGCGCAAGACATGACCATGACCGGCAAGCGACATCCGTTCATGGCGCGCTTTCGGGTCGGCTTCAGCGGCGACGGGCTCCTTCACGCGCTGTTGATCGAGTTGTTCAGCGATGGTGGCTTCAGCTTGGATTTGAGCTCTCCCATCATCAGCCGCGCGATGTTTCACATCGACAATTGCTACCTCTTGCCGCATTTGGAGGTGGTCGGAAAGATCTGCAAGACGCACACGGTCTCGCACACCGCGTTTCGCGGCTTTGGGGGCCCCCAAGGCATGCTCTTCATCGAAGAAGTAATGGATCGCATTGCGCGCCATCTGGACCTGCATCCGCACGCCGTGCGTGAGCGCAACTTCTACCATCCGGGTGACGAAACCCACTACGGCCAAGCTGTCAAAGACGCCGATCGCATCGAGCGCATCTGGAACGAACTCAAGATCAGCAGTGATTTCGACGCGCGCCTCGCTGAAGTCAGCGCGTACAACGCCGCTCACCCGCACGACAAGCGCGGCCTCGCCATCACGCCCGTGAAGTTCGGAATCTCCTTCACCACCGCGTTCTTCAATCAAGCCGGCGCGCTGGTGCTCGTCTACAAGGACGGCAGCGTGCAGGTGAATCACGGCGGCACCGAGATGGGTCAAGGCTTGCACACCAAAATGCTGCAAGTCGCCGCCGATTCGCTCGGGGTATCGCTAGATGCGCTGCGCGTCATGCCCACGCGCACCGACAAGATCCCGAATACCTCGGCCACGGCTGCCTCCAGCGGTTCGGATCTCAATGGCGCCGCGGTCAAAGCCGCGTGCGAGACGCTCAAAGAGCGCTTGTCCGAAGTCGCAGCGCGACACTTCAACGTGCCTGTTTCCGAGATCGTGATCGAATGCGGGCGCGTATTTCCGCGTGCCGAGTCAGGTCGCGCCATCGCTTTCAGCGAGATCGTGCAACAAGCGTATTTGCAACGCGTTCCGCTGTTTGCCACCGGTTATTACAAGACCCCGAACATCTTTTTCGATCGCGAATCCGGCAAGGGCAAACCCTTTCACTACTTTGCCTATGGCGCTGCCGTGAGCGAGGTCGAAGTCAGTGGTTTCACCGGGCAGTATCGCATCCTGCGTTGTGATCTGCTGAACGACGTGGGCGACTCACTCTCACCGCTGGTCGATCGCGGTCAAGTCGAAGGTGGCTTCATCCAAGGCATTGGCTGGCTCACGACTGAAGAGCTGGTTTGGAACGAGCGAGGCGCGTTCGTGTCGAACGGCGCTTCCACCTACAAACTGCCGACGCTTGGTGAGTGCCCGCCCATCTTCAACGTCGCCTTGCTCGAACGCGCTGCCGAGCCTGGGGTCGTTTACGGCAGCAAAGCGGTTGGCGAGCCACCATTGATGTTGGCGCTCAGCGTGCGTGAAGCCCTGCGTGCCGCGATTGCTGCGTTTGGGGCTGGCGGAACCGTGGAACTCGCGTCGCCCGCGACGCCGGAAGCCGTGTTCTGGGCCATTGAGCGCGTGCGCCAAGCCAAACAGCGAGCGCGTGCCGCCGAGTGATGCCGGACGGCTGCGCCGGGAATTACGACGCAATTCGAGGTGCGATGCCGGGTCGGGTCCGCCCACTCCCAATTCTCGACTTCGTAGGATGTAACAAAAGCGTGAATCGAACCTGAACACGCGAAGGTTCGCGATTTGGCGTCCTCTAACTGTGCGTCGTGATGGGACCGTCACAGGAGAGGAAAAGACGTATGCGCAATTTCAATGAACGAGCGTTGATTTGGGCCGCCCCATGGGCGTCCGCGTTGTTGATCGGCTGCTCGGCGGCCAATGAGGTTCCGGATTCGGAGCCTCAGAGCACCGCAGAGAGCGCCACCGGCACTGCCACTAGCGAGCTCACTGCCCAGGATCGGCTGGCCACGTGCAGCCAAGATCCGCGCGTGACCACCGGTTTGCTTTCACCGGATATCTGCGCCGGTGGAGATATCTTCTTGCGCGAAACCTTCGCCGGCAACGGGCGAACGTGCGGCAGTTGTCACCCGATTGCCAACAACACCACGGTGGATGTGCCGTTCCTGACGGCGCTGCACGCCTCGAATCCCAACGATCCGTTGTTCGTGTTCGAACGTGATCCGAACTTGGCGCAGCTCGAGACCCGCGATCTGCTCAACGCTGCCGCGGTGCTCGAGAACGTGGATGGGTTCCAAGACCCGACCCACAAGTTCGTCTCTCGTTCCGTAAATCACATGCTCTCGTTGCGAACCAGCACCTTGCGCGACTCCGGCGATGGTACCGGTAGCCCGCCGATCGAGCGCACGGGGTGGGGCGGTGACGGCGCGCCGGGTGACGGCAGTCTGCGCTCGTTTTTGACCGGCGCGATCAAACAGCATTTCACGAAGAACCTCGCGCGCCGCGAAGGGATTGATTTCCGGCTGCCGACGTCGTTGGAGCTCGACTTGGTGAACTCGTTCCAGTTGAGCCTCGGGCGTCAAAATGAGCTGGATCTGAACAGCGTTCGCATCACGGACGCGGACGCCGAAGATGGCAGGCAAGCGTTTTTGGATCCGCAGCGTGGCCGCTGCAATGTGTGTCACTCGAACGCGGGCGCCAACTTCATCGACACGCGCCTCAACCGCAACTTCAACACGGGCCTGACGCGCGTCGGCGGCAATCTCGATCAAGGTCTGACCCAGGGCACGCAAGACGGACACGTATTTACGGATGGCGGCTTTGGGTCGACTACGCCGTTCGACGCGATTGGCATCGGCTTCGACAATGCGTTCGGCGACGGTTCGTTCAGCGTCCCGCCATTGATCGAAGCAGCGGACACCGGCCCGTTCTTTCACAACAACGCACGCGGCCCGGACATCGAGAACGCGGTGGCGTTCTATGCCTCCGCGCCGTTTGGTTTCTCGCCGGCCGCGGTCGCACTCGAAGCTCGCTTCGGCAGCCCGCTCAATTTGGGCGCGCAGGACTCGTTTCACATTGCACGCTTCTTGCGGGTTCTGAACAGCGCATTCAACGCAGACATCGCCATTCAGCGGCTCAGCGCCGCAAACACGATCGCCGCGCGCTTTGGCAACGGTCGCGCGGACATTCAGACCAAGTTGATGGACCTCGCGCGAGAGGAGCTGAACGACGCGCTCTCGGTGCTGGCCGGGCAGAGCGTCCTGTATACGTCTGCGCAGACCAGCATTGCCCAAGCGAACGCCCAGATCGCGGCTGGCATTGCGGCAACCACGGCGAGCGAGCGGCAGACTCGAATCAACAACGCGTTAAACTTCGTCCGGGGGGCGCGCAATCAATTCGGCCGAAACATCAATTTCCAGATGGGCCAAGGAAACTTGATGTTCTAAGCGCATTTTCGGGCACTTTGGCAGCCGTGGCCGGCGCCGCGCAGCGAGTTGCGCGGCGTTCGCCCCGGGCTTGCCGCCCCCGCCGGATTGCGGTCGCAGCAAACGATTGCGAGTGTTGGCGATCCAAGAGAGACTCGGCTCTTCTTTTTTTGATCGTGCCTGCACGGAGGGGGCGGCGCACGGTCTCGAAGGGTCGAGTATGAAGGCGTGGCTGAGTTCGTTGTTGTTGTTGGTGGTGGGTGTCTTCTTTGCTGCGTCCGGTTGCAGCAAGCTGACAGTCAATCGCAATTCGACTCAGGTCGACGCGTCTGGCGGCAGCGGTGGCAATAGCGCCGGTAACGGTGGTGACGCTGATAACGGCGGCCGAGAGATCATCGTCGCTAGCGGCGGAGTGACTGCGGACGGCTGCCCTTCGACTTGCGAAGTTTTGAACGCCAACTGCGGCTTCGTGACCGACACTCGCTGCGGAGGCGTCGTGAAGTGCGGCTCGTGCAGCGGGACCGACGTGTGCGGAGGCACCGACGCCAATCGCTGTGGGCCCGTCGCCAACAATTTGCCGGACGGCGGGGCGTGCGTGGCTTCAACTTGCGAAGAGTTGGGCGCCAGCTGCGGCTACGTGACGGACACCAAGTGCTCCGCGGTCGCTGATTGCGGCCAAAACGTGTGTCCGGGGCATTGCACGAATGGGAGCTGCACCACTGAGACGTGCACCGTCGATCCGGCCACGACCTGCGTCGGGCGCGGCTACGTCTGCGGGCAAGCCATCGACAATTGCGGCAATGTGCTGGATTGCGGGCCAGCCACTTGCCCGAACCCAGGTGACCTGTGCGTGCAGGGCGTTTGTGGCCCGCCAAACTCCTGCGTGGTCGACCCGACGACGACTTGCGCGGGCCGCGGCTACAGCTGTGGTCAGGCCGCCGACAACTGCGGCCACTTGCTCAACTGCGGTCCAACCACCTGCGCGATCCCCGGCTGGACTTGCGGTGGTGGCAACGCCCCGGGAGTGTGCGGTTGTACCGGCGCGTGCAGCCAAATTCCGATTTGTGCATCGGGCGTGAGCACGACCCTATCAGGCAAAGTGTACGACCCAGCGGGGCGTAACCCGCTCTATCACGTGCTCGTCTACGTCGCGAACGCGCCCAGCGACCCGGCGTTGAAGAGTTTTCCGCAGGGGGTGACCTGCGACGTATGCGGCGCGACTGCAGCTGGGTCACCGTTGATCTCCACACCCGGTGCAAGCGATCCCCCTGCTGGCGAATACACGGACGTCGATGGCAGCTTCACATTGAAGAACGTGCCGGTCGGCAATATCACCGTGGTGATTCAGCTCGGCCGTTGGCGGCGCACTTTCCCGGTCAATATCGCGAACCCATGCGCGCCCAACTTCGTCTTTCCGGAGCGCTCGTTCACGATGCCGAGCACCAGCGCGCAGGGCAACATCCCGCTCATGGCGATGGTAACCGGTAATGCAGACTCGCTCGAGTGCGTGCTGCGCAAGATCGGCATCGCGCAATCGGAGTTTACGAATCCGGGCCAAGCGGGGCGCATTCATTTCTATCTCGGCGACAAAGCGCCGGGACAAGCCGTCGACGCGGCGACTCCGTCACAAACGCAGCTGTTCACGAACGGTATCAATGCTTACGACCTGACCATCTTGGCATGTCAGGGCGTCGATAGTGATCAGTCCGCAAATCAAGATGCATTGCGTAACTACGCTGCCGCAGGTGGGCGCGTGTTTGCGACGCACCGCAGCTTCAATTGGCTGTACAAGAACAACGCGAATGCCGCTGTGCCCACTGACCCCAGCGCGGACAACTGGAGCCAAGTGGCCACCTGGCACAGCGACGACGCCTCGAGTGACTACTCGGATGGGACTTTCCCGGTGACCAGTTCGCTCGACTTTACCAGCAATCCAAAGGCCAATGCGTTCCAAGGTTGGCTGTCCGCGGTCGGGGCATTGAACGCCGGCGCTCCGCCCAACACCACGGTGTTCGTCGTTCGTCACGACACAGATGCCATTTCGACCGTTCCCGGTCGAACCCAGCAGTGGCTGTATCGCAATGGCGTGGGCCACTGCTCGGCCGACACCACTCTGAATTGCACGAGCAACGCACAGTGCCTGCCCATGGTTTGCAAAGCGCAGCCGACCAAGGCTTGCACGGCTGCCACCGCCGCCGCGGATTGCGGGACGAGCACCACCTGCGTCGCCAACACCTGCGCGGGCACAAACCTCGGCAAGCAAGTCCCGGTGCACTTCACGTTCAATACCCCCGTGAACTTGGTGCAGGACTTGAGCAAGACACCCCCCGCGGTGCAATGCGGGCGCGTGCTGTTCAGTGATTTTCACATCAGTGATGCGAATGAATGGCCCACTGAATATTACCCCAGCCAATGTGCTGAGAACGTTGCGCGGGCCACACCGAGCCCACTCGTGTGTTACGGACAACCCAAGAAAACGTGCACGGTTGCCACTCAGGTCGCGGACTGCGGGACTGCATACGGTCCGTGCGTGTCTTCCGGCACTTGCAGCACCGACGCGGACTGCACGGGTGCGTGCGTTGCGGGCAAGTGTCCGTGGGGACAGGCTTGCTCCTCCAGCGCTCAATGCGTGAGCACCTGCTCGAGCGGGGTGTGCCTCGACCCAATGACCGCACAGGAAAAGCTGCTCGAGTACATGTTGTTCGATCTCGGCTCGTGCGTGCCACCAGGCAAGACGTGCGTGCCGAAGACCAGCTGTCCGGCAGGTCAGGATTGCGGCTACGCGCCCGACGGTTGTGGTGGCTTGGTAGCGTGCGGCATCTGTCCGGACGGCACCTCGTGTGGCGTCGGTGAGCCGCCAGTGGCTAACAAGTGCGGCAAGGTCAGCTGCACACCGCACAAGTGTCCGGCGGACGTGGCCTGCGGTTACGTGAGTGATGGCTGCAGTGGCGTGACCAACTGCGGCATGTGCCCCGCAGGTCAAACCTGCAATAACGGCAAGTGCGGCGCGAGCACGTGCACTCCGAAGAGTTGCGCCGATCAAGGGTTGGAGTGCGGCCAAGCGGGAGACACCTGTGGTCAGGTCCTCACGTGTCCAACTTGCCCCGCGAACAACGCCTGCGTGTCTGGCAAATGCGTGCCACTCAGTTGCCAGCCGAAGACGTGCGCCGCGCAGGGCATCCAGTGCGGCCCCGGCGCTGACGGTTGCGGCAACAAGATCGACAGCTGTGGAACGTGTGACTTTGGCGATCTGTGCAACTACGGCAAGTGCGTGTCTATCAACTGACGGCCTGCCGGCGATCTGACCCACTGCTGCGCGCGTCGTCTCGTACGCCTTGATTCGGGCGGGGTGTTCGCACCATGCTCGGGGCCGCATGAAATCGCAGCTTTGGGTTTGCGCGCTTGCCTCGGCCGTCATCGCAGCGGGCGCGTGTCAAACGACGCAATCGGAGCAACGTCCCGCACTCAGCCCCCCTGCAACCAGCACGGCTTCCGCGTCGCCGTCGCCACCGTCGCCGCCGCCGACGCATGCCGGCGCGCCCGCGAAGAGCGACCTTGCCCTCGATGACGAAGTGTTGGCGACATTTTTCGAAGACGACATTCCGCGGGCGAGTGGCGGCTACACCTACAGCTATGGTGGCAAAACGAAGAGCGAGCTCGTACGGAGCGGTGCACCCGATAACCCGGCGGTATTCGGTGCCTTCTTCGATGACGACTACTCGGGCGTGAACATTTCGTTCGGGAACCAGTTCATCGACCTGCGCCCGTACCGCAAGACGGGCAGCCTGACCTTCTGGGTCAAGGGCGGACCTGCCGCGCAGAAGTACATGGTCGGTCTGATGGACAACCAAGGCAACGGGATCAAAGTCCAGACCAAGGTCAGCGCGGACAACTACACGGTCGTGAAAGAAGGCGAGTGGCTGCGTTGTCGCATTCCGCTGAAAGCCTTTACGGACGATGGCGTGTATTGGGATGAAAGCCAGAAACGCGAGATTTCGGCCAAAATCGAGTGGAGCAAGATCCAGGACTTTCGCATTTCGATCAACCGCGGGGACAACAAGGTCGAGCCGGGAAAACCCGTGGTCTTCTACCTCGATCAGATCCAGCTGACCAAGACCGCCAAGGGCATCCCCGACCCCGACGCGTATTGGAACGCGTTTGCTTCCAACGCGGTTCCGCTGCTGGTCACCGACTTCACCAAAGGTGCCACGCTTTGGCACGCTCAACACGGTGAGTCTGCCGATATCCAGGTTGGGGTCGGCGCACTGCCGGCGACCGCTCCACCCGCCGTCAAAGGACAGGCGCTGAAGGTGAGCTTCAAGCCGGGTGACTGGTCCGACGCGTACATCATTCCCCCCAACGCGGCGGGCATGCCGACGGATTGGAGCAAGCACTACGGGCTGACCCTGTGGGTTTATTCAGACAAGCCGTATCAGGCCTTCGATCTCACGATCCGCGACCGCGATCAGGAGCTGTTCGTCAGTAAGGTCGGCGCGAGTCGCGGCTGGCACCAAGTGCTCGTGCCTTTTCGCAATTTCAGCAAGTTTCAATACTGGCAACCGCCGGAAGCGAAGCCCAACAATCAACTCGATTTGGCGTCCGTCAATTGGCTCGGAGTCAAACCAGGTGGTGATACACCGGGCACGATTTACCTCGCGGATGTGCAGCTGACCAATCAGCGTGAACTTGCGCCCGTCAAGACCGAAGCCGTGCTTCCCGCGGTTTTTCTAGGCGATCCGAGCAAAGCCGTGCAAGCCGTTCCAGACATCTACGGCGTGAACGTGGGTTTGTGGGCACCGGATCTGATCGACCCCGAGTCGCTGCCGTTCGAGAAGCAGCTCGGCTTGGGTGTCGTTCGCTACCCCGGCGGGTTACGCGCGGACGAGGAAGATTGGCAGAAGACTCTGAACGCCAAGGACAACAACGTCGATACGGACGAGTTCTTGAATTGGTGCGACAAGATCCGCTGTCGCCCGTTGTTCACCGCCAACGTCGGTGACGGAACGCCGGAGCTCGCTGCGGCGTGGGTCAAGTACGTGAACCAAACCCGTAAGACTGGCCCGAAGGTGCAGCTCTGGGAAATTGGCAACGAGATCTACGGGAATTGGCACCGCTACTACGCCAAGTGGGGGAAGGATGGTGGCACGAGCTACGGCAAGGCCGTGCGCGCTTTCGTGCAAGCAATGAAAGCGGCCGATCCGACGATCAAGATCAGCGCCGTATGGATGTTGAACGGTCCTTGGAACCGCGCCGTATTCAAGGAGATTGCGGATGTGATCGACGCGGTGAGCGTGCATCACTACGCGCAGCACGTCGGCTCCGAGAGCGCGCCAGGATTACTCGCGGCTTCGTCCGAGGTGGATCAGTTGCTGAAAGACGTGGAAAAGCAGGTGAGCGAGCTCGGCGTCAAAGGCAGGCACTACGACGTTTGGCTGACGGAGTGGAACTCGATCGACGAGAACCCGGGGCCTCAAATTCTACAGCATGAAAATGGCCTGTTCGTCGCGGACTACCTGGGGCACCTGGCACAGTCGCCGATTCAGATCGCAAACCTGTGGGCGCTGTACAACGGCCGCGACAAGCGCTTGGGTGACTATAGCTTGCTCGCGCTCAAAGGGGACGTGCAGGGGTTCAACTTCCGTCGGCCTTCTTTTTGGGCGTTCAGCATGCTGAGCAAGACGTTGGTTGGCACGTTGCTACAAGGCAAGAGCGATCGAGAAGCGCTCTCCGGTTGGCTCAGCAAGCGCCCGGACGGCAAGTTTTCGCTCGTGTTCGTGAACAAGAACTTCGACACGGACTACAAGACCACGCTCGAGATCCCAGGACTCAACGGACGAGCCACGGTCGAAACGCTGACCGTCGACGATTCGGGCGGCCTGCTTGGTCCTGAACCAACTGGCAAAACCCACGCTGCGACGGGGCCGAAAGCTCAGCAGCTGAGGCTGACAAATGGGTCGGTGTTGCTCGTGCCCAAGGCGTCGGTCGTCACCATTCGCTTCTGACGACGCCATGAATCCGAGCTTCGCGTCGCAGTGCCGCTCCGCCTTCACTCGGCCACCGTTTCGCGACTTTCATCCGCGCTTTCTCGAAGCATTGGCTAGCTTTGCGCACTGGCCCACGCCCGAGCAGTACGACGAACTCGCGGCTGAGGTACCGCGCGCCTGCGACGTGCAAGTGCCCCGCTTCGTTACGGAGAATCGCGCGATGCTGCGTCAGGTAGGCGGCTATGAGCAGCACGTCGCTCAGCTGCGCGCAGTGCCAACGCGGCCGGGCCACTGGCACGACTTTTTCAATATGGCGGTGTGGGCGCACTACCCCAAGCTGCGTTGGGCATTGAACGCGTTGCACGTCGACCGAGCGTGCGGCGCGGTAGACCCGCGCAATGGTCGCGCGCCCGCGCAGAACGTTGCTGCTACGTTCGACGAGGCCGGCATGGTGGTGCTCAGCACCAGTCGCGTCGTGCTCGACGAACTGCGAGCACTTCAGTTCAAGCGTGCATTCTGGGATCACCGCGATGAGCTGCTGGCAACAACGCGCTTTTGGGTCGTTGGGCACGGCATGCTCGAGTCGCTGCTAACGCCTCACTCGAACCTCTCCGTACGCAGCTTGCTGTTGCACGTGCCATCATTGCCGCCTCGCGCGGAGCAAGGGAATGACGAGCTACGCTGGGAGATCGATCAGATCGTGGCCACACGCATTCAGGCATGGCGCGGAGTGCGGACCGTGCTCGATCCAATCCCGGTCTTGGCCATTCCCGGGTTCAGTGACAACGACGCACCCGAATTCTACGAAGACATGCGGAACATCCGCTTCGACCCCATTTCGCGTCGCCCGGCCAATCTCAGTGTCGACTGAGCGTCGGCCGGACTCGCGGCTCCGCTTACGGGTGATTGCGCGGAGGCTCAGCCTTCCGCCGCAATGAGCTCGGCTACGGCTTCACCCATGCTCGAGCCAACACCGGTGGGCGTATTGTCGAGGTCGTCGAGATCCGGGCGCACCGCGAGCCACGTGGGACCTTCACGGAACACCACGACCTTGCCAACGAGCGGGAGCGTCATCGTCTCGGAGCCGGGAGGGATACGGTGAAGCATGTTTCCAGCTTGAGTCGCGAGCGCAAAAACGCAACCTGGCGCGCGTCAGGTTTTGGTCATGTCGCGTAGTTTCGTGCGGGATAAAGACGGCACGACATCACTGTCATGCCCGCTAAATGCCTCAGGCGGCGAGAATGCCAGTCAGGATTGGCATAGTAGTTTTGCTAGTGCGCATTAGCCTGCTTGCATCCCGGAGACCTGCGGAGGATACGGATCCCGTGCTTGGTGTTGGGGACGCTTTGAGGAGGAATTGGAAATGAAGATGCGGGTCGCTCATCTAGCTTTGGTATTCGGGCTTGCAGGCGCGGTTTCAGTGGGTTGCGGCAGTGACGATGACACGACGACGCCCCCCAAAGGTGGCGCGGGCGGAGTGTCCGGCTCCGCGGGCAAGGGCGGGTCGGGTGGAAAGAGCGGCTCCGGCGGCACCGGTGAGACCGGTAACGAAGCCGGTAGCGCGGGTGAAGGCGGAGCAAGCGCGGGCTCGGATCAAGGCGGAGCTGGAGGAGATAGCTCAGGCACCGCGGGCAGCAGCGGTAGCGGTGAAGGCGGCAGTGGAGGTGAGAGTCACATGTACCTGCCCGAACAAGTCGAGCGCGGTAAGGTGCTCGTGCGCTCGGTCGCGCTCTGCGGTGGATGTCACACCAATCCGGCGACTAGCACTGATCCGGCAGGGCCCGAGTTGGGCGGGAATCCAACGTTCGCCAAGGGCAACCTACCAGCCCCCAACCTGACCGACGACCCTACCGGTATCGGCAACTGGAGCGACCAGGAGGTGATCAACGCGATCAGGAACGGCGTCGACGACGAGGGGCGACAGCTCAATTCCGCGATGCCGTACTGGCTGTTCCACAACATGAACGACGCCGACGTACACTCGATCGTCGCCTTCTTGCGCAGCCTGCCGCATTCCTCGACGGCGGTTGGAGAGAATAATCCGGGCGCAACCGCAGTCGATCCGCTTGCGCCCAGCACCTTGCCCGATACGACGCTCGCCGCTTCGAGCGCGGACTACGAGGCCGCTGTGTACGGCAAATATCTCGTAAGTGGCATCGCTGGCTGCGTGAAGTGCCATTCGCCGGCGAGCAATGGTTTGCCGGTTGCCGACTTCTTCTCGGGCGTGCCCCCCGCGACCGCCACCACGGTCTTTGCGCCCAACATCACGCCCGATGACTCCGGCATTGGCGGTTGGACCGTGACCGACGTGGTGACCGCACTCAAACTGGGCACGAACAAGGCAGGCCGAACGCTGTGCGGCTCAATGCCCGCTGCAGCGAAAGGCTACGGGGGCATGACTGATGCGGACGCGCACGCGATCGGCGTCTACATCACGACCATCCCCGGCGTGGTCAAGACGACAACGGACCCAGACAACCAGAATCCCTGCCCGGCGCCCTCGCCCTGACTCGCTGATCGAACATCCACACTACATCGGCAGTCGCATCGCGAGCAACGCATCGACTGCCGAGCGTGGCAACACAGCGGGGATCTCTGGCAGCAGCGCGGACGCAGACACCGGAATCGCGCTCGGATGAATGATGCCGACTTGGATTTCGCGCTGTTGTTCGTCGAGGAGGATGAAGAAGTAACGATCGCCGTCCGGGCGGCGCCACACTGGACAACCGTCCGTATCGCCGCCCACGACCAATTCTGGGCCGGCGCTGAACGCGGTCTTTTTGCAGGAGTCGACGACTTCGACGTCGCTCGGGAAGGCTTTGCGATCGCAGCCCGAGCCGCACACCGCGCCGCCAACGTGGCCGGCTTGGAATGAGCGCACGCCGGTGCTCGCGAATTCGCGGTTCGAATAGTCGTTGTTGTCCATCACGACCTCGAACACGTTGATCTCGCCGCAGCCGTCTCCGACCGTGCCGGTCTTGGAGTAGCAATTGCACAGGCCGTTCCATTTGCGGCCACCGTCGCGAATCAATTCACTGGCGACGAACGCGACCCACGGTCCGGGATGTCCAGTGCCGTTGCCGTCACACGCCGCGACGCCTGCGTCGTCGAAGTTCATCGACGCCAAAAAGACGACTAGCTTCGAGCCGGAAAAGCCGCGGTGGAGCACCCCGGAGTCGTTCGGGCAGAAGTAGTTGCTGCCGTCGCCACACGGGAACAACGGGGCTTGCGAGAGATAGCTGGTGCAATCATTCTTGGTGAGATCACCCGGGAACGTAGCGCTGCCGTCACCCTTTTGGGTGAACCAGAGGTTCGAGCCGGTACCCGTACGCTTGTCCCAATCCGTGACGCGCTGCCAAGCGTCGGCGCTCGCGGATTCGGGCTGATAAATCGCCAGCTGCTTGATGTTGATGGCCTTCAAGATCAAGGTCATCTCTTCGTCGAAGGGCGCGAGTCGCGTGCTGGTCGTGGCCTGCTGCTTCATGCAGCAGTGGGCGCCCCAGGTGTCGGTTCCGTCCTTGTAGTCGCAGGCTGGATCGCCCGCCTCGCGATCGATGCGCCGTGGCCACCAGCCGGGTGCGCCCACGTTCTTGAACGTCATCGTTCCGCCGCGGGTGATGGGGCTGTCCGCGAAGGGGTAGGCGCCGAGTGAGTCGGTCGTCGTGGAGTGGCTGGTCGTTCCGCCGCTTGCGCCCGGATCGCCGATGTTGCCGGTACCGCCTGTGTCGGTGTTTCCGGAGTCCGCTCCGCCCGTCTCAGTTGCGCCGTTGCCGCCGTTGCTTTGCGAACGGCCGCCGCTGCCCGGAGATGACGTGCTGTGCTCGGAGCTGCTGCAACCGATGATGCCCAATGCGCCCAACACAAACACGGGTGCGAGCCAGCGGGTTGCGATCACGGTGCACCTGGACAGAACGTGATCTCAAAATCTTCACCCGCGCACGCTCGTACTGGGCTCGGATCATCCCCTTTCTGGTCGTCACCGGACCAGGCGTAGGTATCATCACAAGACTCGAAATACAGGGCAACGGCGCTCATGGCGTTGTTGCGGTCAGGGCTGACGCACGCCACCAAATTGCCCTTTGAGTCTTCGAATCGACCGACGCTCGGGCACTCCGGCAATAAGTCTGCCGGGCAGCTCAGGGCCTTACACTTCGGCCTTACCAGAGGAATGATCTGAAGCGGCAGGTTGAACGCATCCACGTAGCTGATGTTGTACCAATCGAAGTCGTTGAAGTCGGTGTTGAAGGTGAATTCCGCGAGCGAATGGTGCTCCGCGCCGGGATCCTCGCCGCGAAATCCCCAATAACGCTTGGCGGAGAGCGCGTCGACATCGCTCCCAATGTCGACGCATCGCGCAGCGCCGGGAGCAAGCTCGCCGCCCTCGATGTCACTGCCTCGGAAAGTGACTGCCGCCGAACAGCCGTTCACGAACACGAGTGTCGTGCGACCATCCGCGTCGTGTGCGCAATCAGGCGTGTCAGTCACCGCTGATCTGCCGGCGGTATTGGCTTTGCTGCCGCCGGCGTTCGTGCCGCCCACGCTCGTTGCGTTGCGACTTCCGCCATTCGCGCTCGTCGCATTGCCGCTTCCGCCGGCGTTGTCGTTGGCAGTGCCGCCAGCTGCGTTCTTGGACGGTGCGTCACTCGAGCCGCAGCTCACGGTGAGTGCTACGAGCGCAATCCAGCCGTGCCAGAGGCGCCACGGAGCCGTCGACAAAGACATAACTCTACATAGTTGCCGGGTGGGGGCCACGTCGACAAGGGCGAACCGATGTGCAAGCTCGCTTTGCTGCCGAACAGTGCGCGTGGCGTGTACATCGGACCCGTCTTGGCGTCGCGCTTGGCATTGAACTCGCGTCAGCGTTTGGTCTCATACCGGGTCAGGTGCACGCCGTTGGGGAACGTTCGCGTCTCCACCAACTTCAGGTTCACCCAGCTGTCTAGCGCCGCGAAGAACGGCGTGCCGCCGCCCACTAGGACCGGTGCGGTGAGCAACAGGTACTCATCGACCAGCCCGGCCCGCATCGCCGCGCTGGCGAGCGTCGCGCCGGCGATCTCCATCGGGCCGCCGTCCTCGGCCTTGAGCCGAGTGATCTCGGCGACCGCGTCGCTCGTGACCAAGCGCGCGTTCCCCTCGACCTTGTCGAGCGTCGACGAGAACACCACCTTTGGCGTGCTCTGCCAGTTGCGCGCGTACTCGATGTCCGCCGCGCTGGCGCCAGGCTTCTTGTCAGCGGTCGGCCAATGGGCGCTCATCGTTTGCCATAGCTTGCGCCCGTACAGCGACAGACCGATCGCCCGCATCCGTTCGATCCACCACCCGAACAACTCATCGCCCGGTACGCTCCAGCCGAGGTCGTCGCCGGGCGCGGCGATGTAGCCGTCTAGAGATACGTTCATGCCGTAGGTCAGTTTCCGCATGAGTCAGCCTTCCGTGGGTTGGTCTCGAGGGAGAAGGGACATACGTAGCATCAATCGGCCCCAGTCAACGCTCGCGGAGTGCGCGTCGAGCGACCAGCAGCGCAGGGATTCCGAAGATCAGAGAGAGAACTGCATCGCGGGCGGCCTCAGCGAGACCGTTGCTCAACATCCGTACGCGGTCCGCCTCGGAAAGCCCCGGTGCCGCAGTCGCTCCCACGCTCAAAATGATGCACGCGATCACGCCGACCAACCCAACGCCGAACACTGCCAAACCAAGCGCGCGGCAGAGTTTGGCAATTCTTCGTCGCTTGGTCGGCGACAAGGAATAGCCCGTGCCCGCGCAGACAATCGTGATCAGTACGGTTGCGCCGAATAGAGCGACGGTGAGCACGAGGAATAGTTCATTCATGATCGGTGGAAGCGGCACGCTGGAAGCTTCGCGTAGGATCAAGCACAATCGCCCGTGCGGGAAAAGTCAGTTGTAGTGCGAGCCATTCAAACCGCCGACGGGATGTGCGAACCCCGCAATTGACAACCGAGAAACACCGCGCCTTTGAAACTTGAATTGGGCTGAGTTGCTTTTGGATATGAGTGAATGAGCTTCGCGGGGATCGACTCGAGGTCGTGTTTGCGCTCGACTCCACTTGTGCTCACATTTCGCGCCGGGAATCGCACGTTGTTCATCGCCTTGCGTGACAGCGATCGGGGGGGCGCTTCGCGTCGTTCACTATGTAGCGAGCACAGTACCGCGCGCATCGACAAGGTTGCCTTCGCCGCGTTTGCGCCCTCAGCACCGCCCTTTGGCGTGGCAAATGTGACGGATGTGACGCCGATTGCTGCGTGCTCCACGAAGCTCTCGGTGACCATCAAAAACGAACGACCCACCCCTGCGTGCGGGTCTGCCTCACACGCGCCTTCGGTGACACCGCTCGCTTTTGTGCAGGCCGAGCGAAAACCAACGAGGCGCTCCACGTTTTTGTCTTAGACGCACCTTCAACGCGAGGCGCTTCGCACAAATTCCTGCTCCGCGCGTGATTCCGACCCCTGCGTGCGAAATGTCAGCCCGATTCAAGTTGGTGCTCGACGGGTTTCTACCCAGTCGCCTTCATGCACGAACACCGTCGCGAAGCGACTTCGTCCGGGGTCGAATGCGCTACGCGCGCAGATCGAATTGCCCAATAACTTTGCTTGCACGCATCTCGATTTGCGCTATCGATTATCGAGGCGTGATTGACGTGGGCGCGAAGCAACTCACACTTTCGTTTCAAGAGCCGACACAGCACGGTGGTGCGCGACGGGGCGCGGGCAGAAAGCCGATGCCCGTTCATTTGAGGCATACGCCGCACCGTGCACGCCCGGTACATCGCAGGGGCAATCCTGTGCACGTCACATTGCGCGCGGGAAATCGCACACTCCGAACGCAACGAGTGGCGCGGACGTTGCTCATTGCGCTGCGCGACAGCAATCGGAATTGGTTTCGCGTCGTGCACTACTCAATTCAAGACAGTCATGTCCACCTGCTCGTAGAGGCGGAAGATGCCACGGCTCTTGCCGCTGGTGTGCGCGGGCTCATGGTGCGCATCGCCCGCCGCGTGAACCGCGTCCTGCGGCGCCGTGGCCGCTTCTGGGCCGATCGCTGGCATGGCCGAGCTTTGGAAGGCCCACGGCAAGTTCGCAATGCGCTCGTCTACGTGCTCCAGAATCACAAGAAGCACGCGCGCAGCGCGTCTTCTCTCCCGGATCTCGATCCGCTCTCGTCAGCGGCGTCGTTCGACGGCTTCGTGACCCCCGTACCACACGAGTTTCGTGGCGCTGGACCACCGTGCACCGTTGCAGCGAAGACTTGGTTGCTCGCGATCGGCTGGCGACGACGAGGGTTGATTCGCTTAGATGAAAAGCCAGCTTGAGCGATGGCCGCGAGAGCGAGCTCGGTAGCGACTTCCGAGAGTTTTTTGATGGTCACGAATGGCGGCGGAGGGCGGCGTAGCCTTCGGCGTCACAGTGCGAATGCGACGGCTATGACGCGGAAGGCTGCGTCCTCCACGAAGCTTTCGGTGACCATCAATAAAAACTCGCGCTTGATACGAGTCTAGGCAACCCGGCTAACGCTGGTGAGGATACTCAGGGCAGATCCTGAAACGCAGTCTGAACAAACTCAGCCCACTTCAAGTTTGCAGGTTGTGGCGCTCTCGAACGCGGATGTATCCCTGGACTGAGCGCGGCCCCGGGTGAGCGCGCGAGCCCCCGCCGCGAAGGGCGCGCGGAAGCGATTCAAGTTGATCTGTCCAAGGCCAAAAACGTCGGGCGCGAAAGGTTGAGATTTGTGTTGATTGTCACGGAGAGCGTCGCAGCGCACGTAGCCTTCGGCGTGAGGCAGAACTAGCACCTCTCGCTTTGCCCCAGTTGCATGCGGCCTAGCAAATACCGATTTAGTACTCTCCATCACGGGCCAAAGAGTTCCAATCAACGCCCGCGATCCCGCGCAGGATCTCCTCGCTGGGCGGGAACGTGAAGTCGTCCTGAAACCAGATGATCGTGAGGTCCGAGCAGTCTTTCGTCTGATCGCGCGCAGGTGACCCAGAATGAAAGAGTCCCACGCACGAGATGATTGGCAGCGCAGCTGGCTCACCAAAGGGGTACGTGCTACCTGTCTTGATTGCAGTTTGAATTGGCTGAATCAGAACAGCTCCGTGCCCGTCCTGATCGCGATGTGCGTCGAGCAAGCGCGCGACCATCGCATCGTTCCGCTTCCGCGTTGGCAGCCCTTCGAGCAAACCTGCGTAGATGAAGTCTTGGCGTAGCGAGACGAGCGAGACGGTTCTACCGGAGCGCAAGACGAATTCACGATTGGACGGCTTCAATGAACGCCCCTTTCGGCAGGGAAGCGTATCATGCTGGCACTACTTCGTCGGTCTACCATTCGGATCCGTCGGATGGTTCCCAGGCGACTGCAGGTCCATCTTCGAGTAGCACTGGGGCCCGTATTTCGGCCCGCTTTGACAATACGTGCCGCCCTCGGGGCCACACGCGGCTACGAACGCTGACAAGCAAGCGAGCAAGAACAGCAGGCTGAGTTTCGTCATCGATTGGTTCTCCACACGCTCGCCTGAGCAAGGCGCATGCCGCGCCGAGGCGTGCGGACTTGCGGCAACGGCGCTGCTGAGTGTGAAGCACAGTTCTCGTGCCCCAGCGGCACAGTCCCGCTGGGGCTCAATACTGATCGACGAATTAGGCCAAATCGAAGCGATCGAGGTTCATCACTTTGGTCCAGGCCGCTACGAAGTCGTGCACGAATTTCGCCTCTGCGTCGGCGCTTCCGTAGACCTCGGCCAGCGCGCGCAGCTGGGAGTTCGAGCCGAAAACGAGGTCGACGCGGGTTCCGGTCCATTTCAACTCGTCCGATTTTCGATCGCGGCCTTCGAACGACTCGGCGGAGCTCGTCGAAGGCTTCCACTCGGTGTTCATGTCGAGCAAGTTCACGAAAAAGTCATTGCTTAGCGCGCCGGGTCGAGTGGTGAAGACGCCGTGTTTCGAACCCGCGTGTGCGTTGGCGCCGAGCACGCGCAGGCCGCCGACTAGCACGGTCAGTTCGGGAGCGCTGAGCGTGAGCAGCTGCGCTTTGTCGATCAGGAACACTTCTGCGGGAACGCCAAATGATGCCTTCATGTAATTGCGAAAGCCGTCCGCGAGTGGCTCGAGCACGGCGAAGGATGCGACGTCGGTCTGCGCTTGCGAAGCGTCCGTGCGTCCGGGTTTGAAGGGCACGCTCACGCTGTGCCCGGCGTTCTTTGCGGCTAGTTCGACACCCGCGCAACCGCCGAGCACGATTAGATCCGCCAGCGAGACTTTGCGGCCTCCGGATTGAGCTTGGTTGAACTCGGCTTGAATGCCTTCGAGGGTTCTCAACACTTTTGCCAGTTGCGCCGGTTGGTTCACCTCCCAATCCTTCTGTGGGGCGAGGCGAATGCGCGCGCCGTTTGCGCCGCCGCGTTTGTCGGAGCCGCGGAACGTGGAGGCCGACGCCCACGCGGTCGAGACCAACTCGCTGACCGTGAGGCCCGAGCCGAGCAGCTTGGTTTTGAGCGCCGCAATCTCCGAAGCGCCGATCAACGGGTGATCCACGCCCGGCACGGGATCTTGCCAAATCAGCTCTTCCGCCGGCACGTCCGGACCGAGGTAGCGTGCGCGCGGGCCCATATCGCGATGGGTGAGCTTGAACCAGGCACGCGCGAAGGCGTCCGCAAACTGCTCGGGATTGGCCAAGAAGCGGCGAGAAATGCGTTCGTACGCGGGATCGAAGCGCAACGACAAATCAGTAGTGAGCATCGTCGGCACGTGCTTCTTCGATGAGTCGTAGGCATCGGGGATGCTCGGCTCGGCGCCCTTGGCGACCCATTGCTGTGCCCCTGCCGGGCTCTTGCTCTGCTCCCATTCGTACCTGAACAAGTTCTCGAAGAAGTGGTTGCTCCAGCGGGTCGGCGTTTGGCTCCAGGTCACCTCGAGGCCGCTCGTGATCGTGTCCGCGCCTTTGCCGGTGCCGTAAGCGCTCTTCCAACCCAACCCAAGTTCGGTGATGTCCGCTTCCTCGGGGTGCGCGCCGACGTGTTTTGCGTCGCCGGCGCCGTGGGTCTTGCCGAAGCTGTGACCACCGGCGATCAGCGCGACCGTTTCCTCGTCGTTCATTGCCATGCGCGCGAAGGTCTCGCGGATATCGCGCGCTGCGGCCACCGGATCTGGATTGCCGTTCGGCCCTTCGGGATTGACGTAGATCAAACCCATCTGCACAGCGGCCAGCGGATTTTCGAGCTCGCGCTCGCCCGAATAGCGCTTGTCCGCGAGCCACGCGGTTTCTCGACCCCAATACACGTCTTGATCCGGTTCCCAAACATCGGGACGACCGCCACCAAAGCCGAAGGTCTTGAAGCCCATGGTCTCGAGCGCCACGTTGCCGGTGAGGATCAGCAAATCAGCCCACGAGATCTTACGCCCGTATTTTTGCTTGATTGGCCAAAGGAGGCGTCGCGCCTTGTCGAGGCTCACGTTGTCCGGCCAGCTATTGAGCGGTGCGAAGCGCTGCTGACCGCGACCGCCGCCGCCGCGTCCATCACCCGTGCGGTAGGTGCCTGCGCTGTGCCAGGCCATGCGTACGAAGAGCCCTCCATAGTGACCGAAGTCCGCCGGCCAAAAATCTTGCGAGTCGGTCATCAAGCGCGCGAGATCTTGCTTCAACGCGGCATAGTCCAGGCTCTTGAACGCCTCGGCATAGTCGAACCCGTTGCCCATCGGATCGGACTTGGACGAATGTTGATGAAGCAAGTCCACGCGCAATTGGTTCGGCCACCAATCACGGTTCGATGTTCCGCCAGCAGAGTGATTGAATGGACACTTCGGTTCAGTGGTCATCGTTCCTCCTTGGAGTAGTCGAATGGCTAAGTGAAGCAGCTTTGCCCGATCGTCAATTACAGTTCGTCGTCGAACTCACGTCGTCGTCTAACTTTGCGCGGTCGCGCCGATCGGGAAGCGGAGTACGGCTCGGGTGCCGCCGCCCTCTCGCGGTAACAATTCGACGTTACCGCCGTGCTTCTTCGCGATCGAGTAGGTGATCGACAAGCCGAGGCCGGTTCCTGCGCCCACGGGTTTTGTCGTGAAAAATGGCTCGAATACGCGGTCGAGCACGGCTTCGGGAACGCCGCAGCCCGTGTCCTCGACCAGCAACTGAAACCAGCCGTCTTCAGCGCCGGTCGTGATCGTGATCGTGCCCGGTCCGTCGATGGCGTCGATGGCGTTGCTGATGAGATTCAACACTGCCTGGTTCAGCAGGCCAGCGTAGCAGTCGATTCCGTCCGGCTCGCCGAATTGTGTGGCTATCGCGAGCGCGCGGCGCGCACCGATGCGATGTTGCAGGATGGTGAGCGCCGATTCGACGCTCTCGCGCACGCTCACTCGCTTGCGCTCGCCCTCGTCGAGGCGTGAAAAGGTTCGCAGCTTCAGCACGAGCTCTTGAATGCGAGAAAGGCCGAGCTGCGTCTCCTGCAGGCGCGCATGGGCGCGCTGCCAGAGTGACTCGACCGCCTGCTCGGGCTTGCTCGTTGTTTCAATCGTGTTGAGCGTGCGTTCCACGGTCGTCACGTGGGCGAGCGTAAACGCTAGCGGATTGTTGATCTCGTGGGCGACCCCCGCGACCAGTTCGCCGAGGGAAGCCATTTTTGCGGCTTGAATCAGCTGCGCCTGGGTCTGCTGCAGCTCTCGGTAGGACTCGCGCCGCACTCGGGCCATCTCCAAGTGGGTGCGAACTCGAGAGACCACTTCGCGCGCTGCAAACGGCTTCACGAGATAATCATCGACGCCCGTTTCGAGCCCGGCGAGCCGCGCTTCCTCGCCCGCGCGCGCGGAGATCAGAATCACGGGCACCGTCTTGGTGCGTGGATCGGCCCGCAGCGCGGCGAGCAGCGACACACCGTCGAGCTCTGGCATCATCACGTCGCTCAACACGAGATCTGGCGGATCGTGGAGTGCGGCGGTCAAGGCCGCTCGACCGTTGGGCACGGTTTGGATCTCCCAATACGGTTCGAGCAGGCGCTGCAAATAGTCGCGCATGTCCGAATTGTCATCGGCGATGAGCACGCGATCCCGTGCGCCGCTGATCGCCCTCGAGCTCGGTGGAGGAGGTAGCGAGTCTCGCAAGGTGTTGACTGCGGTTGCTTCGACCCCCGGCTCGACGCTCCGGACCCACTGCTTGGCTTCCAACACGTGGCCCACCGCAGCGCTCGGCGCGTCCGACGCGAAGGCGGTCTCATTCACGAGCCGATCCTGCGGTAAATGCGCCGTTCCCGTAGGGATCGCGACGAAGAAGGTGGTGCCATTACCGAGCGTACTCTCCAAGCGTACTTGGCCGCCATGCAGGCGCACTAACTCGTGCACCAACGCAAGGCCGATGCCGCTGCCTTCGAAGCTGCGGCCCTGCGCGCCTGCCACGCGGTGAAAGCGTTCGAACACGCGCGGCAGCTCTGCTTCGGGAATGCCGGTGCCCGTATCGCTCACGCTGAGTTCGATTCGATCGCCGAGCCAGCGTTGGCGCACCGCGACTGTACCCTGGAGGGTGAACTTGAAGGCATTCTGCACCAAGTTCATGACGACCTTTTCCCAGTGCGCGCGGTCGACGTACACCGGCTCAGGTAGCGGTGGACATTCGATGACGAGCTCCACGCCGGCATCCTCGAATAGCGACTGAAACGCGCCGACCAGCCCGGCCGTGAACACGCCGAGATCGGTCGGCGCATAGGAGGCCATGATGCCTCCTGACTCGATGCGTGAAAAGTCGAGCAAGCTATTGACCAGTCGCAACAGCCGCAACGCATTGCGATGAAGCGCGGCCAGGTCCGCACCGCCGAGCGTGGCTTCGGGACTCGCTACGGCGCGCTCGACAGGTCCCAAGATCAGCGTGAGCGGCGTGCGAAATTCATGGCTCACATTGCTGAAAAACGCGGTTTTCGTCGCGTCCAGCTGGCCCAGTTTGGTGTTGGCGTCGCGCAAGTTTCGGTTGGCGTCGGCCAGTTCTCGGCTGCGCGTGATCACCTCACGCTCCATCTGCCGAGTTCGATCGCGCAGCTCTTCGCCAACCTCGCTGGCCTGCACCAGATCCGTCACGTCCTCGACGCGATGCAGGATGTACTTCACTTCACCCGACGCGGAGAGCAGCGGGATATTCTTCGGGCTCCAATACTTGACTTGGAACGTGCCGTCGGGCCCGCGAATGTCGTACTTCTGCACGGCCATGGTGTCGGCGGCGCGCGTGGCCAGCACTCGCTCCAGCGACGCGCGCAGATTGTTCGTGCCCGTTGCGCTGCTGTCTTCCGGATTATCCGGAAAGATTTCGAACAACCCGCGGCCGAGCGTTTCGCGCGTCGTGTGCGTCGCGTCCAAGCGTGCATCCGTCGCAGCGACCATGGTGAAGCGCGGCGAGTCCGGCAGCAGGACGAGGATGATGTCGGGCGAGCCCTCGAACAGCAGCCGAAAATCGAGCGTTTCTACCTGATTCGTCACGCGGCCTCTGGGCGACTTGAGCGGCAATCAGCAATCATCGAACCGAGCTTTCGGTCATCTACCAGCCGCGTCGGTGATACTAAAGGCAACAAGCGGTTCCTCTCGCGTGACTGGGAGAATTTCCGCGAAAGTGCGGCAGAATTGGAGAGGGGCGGTCGCGGTCCCGCATCGCACCTCGGGGGCTGCCGTCGTTCCCGGCGCGCCGCACCGCCCATTCGCGGAACCTCGCCCCCCTCCAACTCGGAGAGTGTCGAATTCGTCATGCGCAGTGCCCGGAACAATTGATGAAGCTCGCACTACAATTTTCGACTCAGCCTAATCCGTACGTCGCGAATCAGCGCTGATTCTCAATCGTACACACGTGGGAAGTGGCGACGCTCGCCGCGCCATAAAAAACGCGTAGCGGCGCCGTAGTCGTCGTTCACGATGTGGTTTCTTCCCATCGCGGCCTGGTTCGGTCACGATTGCAGCGCGCGGGGGCCTTTCGCCGCAAACAGCGCGCAGGACAATCGTCAGCGATGAGGTTTGACAAATCATGAGCTCTCGAGACAACACCCGCCCACGCACCACTCAGCGACGAATCCCCGGGTGGCTCATGCGCTCACTGTTCGGCCTCAGCTTGCTGCCCGTCGCTGCTGGCTGCAGCAGCGACAAGATCGCGGAGCCGCAGCATCACATGGACGGGAACGGTGGCGGTAGCGCGCCGATCCCCAGCGTGGCAGGTGGCGGAAGCGGCGTCATTCCGAGCCAAGGTGGTGGTGGCGGTACGGTCGTATCGGCGGCGGGCGGGAGTGCAGGCAGCGTCGCCAGCGCAAGCGGTGGAAGCTCGCCGGCAACTGGTGGCTCCGGCGGACAAGCGCCGGCGAGCGGCGGCAGCGCGAATGGCAGCTGTGCCTTCCAGTGCGTGGATCAATGCATGGAAGCGGGCGGAACGAAGAAAGACGGCACGTGCAGCGGCACGCAGATCTGTTGTGACGGCGCGACCACTTCACCGGCGGCGAACCCGTTCGCGGATCTGGTGCCGTCCGCCAAAGACGTCGGTCTCTTGCTCGCGAATCGCTTCAGTAAGCAATCGCTGTCCTTCAAGTCGGTGAAGGACTTGCCGGGTGACGGCTACAAGGTGGCCTGTGAGTGGTACGGCTCGCTGCGCGTCGCCAAATACACGAACACGCAGACGCTCGTCGACACCCTGGTGACCAAGTTCGATCCCCTCAAGGGTGATTTCGTGAGCGCCATGACCGGCGGCGAAAAGCACGTCGATCGCTTCATTTTCGGCATCGTTCCGCTCGAGATTTATATCCAAACCTCCAAGGCGGAATACCTGCCGCTCGGCGCGAAGGTCGCGAGCGCTCAAGACAAGAGCCAAGTGCGCAACGCGATCGACGACATGTTCATGATGCCGATCTTGCAGGTCGAGGCGTATCGCGCGGTCAAAGCAGCGCCCCCACCGGACGGCGGCGAGGCCATGGCGGCCGCGTACCTCAATTTCATGGCGCCGATCATGGTCGACTACCTCAAGGTTCAGAAGGCCGACGGCCTCTTCAACCACAACGACGCGCAAGCGCAGGTCGAGTGGGGGCGCGGCAACGGCTGGTTTGCGGCTGGCATGGCCGAAATGCTCAAAGATCTACCGAAGAGCTCCCCGCAATACGCGACCATCGAAGACGGCTACAAGAGGATGATGGCTGGCTTGCTCAAAGTGCAGCACAAGGACGGCCTCTGGTACCAAGTCTTGAACTTGCCGAACGATTCGAAGAACTGGCTCGAAACCTCCGGTTCCGCCATGTTCACGTACGCGATGATCTCGGGCGTTCGGCGCGGCGTGTTGGACGCGGCAACGTACGTCCCGGCGGTCAAGAACGCCTGGGCCGCGCTGCAAAAGAAGATCTCCGCACAGGGTGATGTTAGCGGGATCTGCCCCGGCACCTATTTCCACGCCTCTGCCGCGGAGTACGAGGCGCTGAGCCCGATCACTGGCGACGGCCATGGTCAAGCTCCGGTGCTGTGGGCAGCCATGGAAATTCTGCGCTGATTAGGCTCGTCGGAACTGGAAATTCGAATGCGGTTCGCTCGCTCTTGCTCGGTCTTGTGTTGGTCCTCGTGGGCCGTTGGTCTGCTTGGTTGTGGGAGTAGTGATGCAGTCGGTGCGGCGGCGCATGACGGCGGAGCGAGCGGTGGAGTCGTCTCCGCCGCGGGTGGCATGAGCTCCACCGGCGTCGGCGGCACGAGCGCCGCAACTCCTGCGAAGGGCGGCAGCGCCGGCGAACCGAGCGCGAGCGCGCCCGGCGGTAACACGGGCGTTGCTGGTCGCAGTAGTGACGGCGGCGGAAGCGCCACCGGCGGCTCGACCAGCAAAGGAGGCTCCGGCCCGGTCAGTGGCGGTGGCGCGGTCGGCACCGGCGGTGCGCCGGTTTCCACTAGCTCCAGCGAACCGTTAGTGAACGGCATTCAGTGGGCAGACACCGCCGGTAAGCCGATTCAGGCACACGGCGGCGGCATGATCAAGGTCGCCGACTACTACTATTGGTTCGGCGAGAACCGAAACGCGAACGGCAGCTTTTACGCCGTATCCGCCTACCGTTCGCGCGACCTGCGAAACTGGGAGTTCCGCAATCACGTCTTGAAATCGAGCTCGAACGCCGAGCTCAACCCCGCAAACATCGAACGACCCAAGGTCGTCTATAACGCGTCCACCAACAAGTACGTGATGTGGATGCATTGGGAGAACGGCTCCAACTACGGTGAAGCGCGTGCGGCCGTCGCCGTCTCCGACACGGTCGACGGGGACTACACCTATCAGGGCAGCTTCCGGCCGCTCGTGGACAGCGGCGTCATGGATCACGGCAAGCCGGGGTATATGTCGCGTGACTGTGGTTTGTTCGTGGACGAGGATCAAAAGGCGTATTTCATCTCCGCGACCAACGAAAACTACGATCTGAATCTGTATCTACTCACGCCAGACTACTTGAAGGTCGACAAGCTCGCTGCGTTGCTTTTCAAGGGCAGCCATCGCGAAGCGCCCGTGCTGTTCAAGCGCAACGGGACCTATTTCTTACTCACCTCCGGCGCTACCGGTTGGGATCCGAACCAAGCCAGCTATGCGACGTCGAGCTCGCTCACCAGCGGCTGGTCCTCGCTCAAGAATGTCGGTGACGGCAATACCTTCTACTCACAGTCCACCTACGTGCTGCCGATTCAAGGGGCCGGCGCGACGGCGTCATACCTGTACCTAGGTGACCGCTGGGCCGGCGCTTGGGACGGGCGCGTCAACGACTCGACCTATATCTGGCAACCGATCACGTTCCCGTCGGCGACGTCCATGAGCATGAGTTGGAACAACACGGTTGGTATCGACGCGACGGGCGGCACCATCACGGGTGCCACGCGCAATTTCCAATTCGTCAACGCCAAGAGCGGCAAAGCCCTCGAAGTCCAAGGTGCGTCAAAAGACGACGGCGCATCCATCGTGCAAAACGCGCCCGGCAGCGCCACGAGCCAACAGTGGGGCCTCAAATACGACGGAGCTGGCTACTTCAATCTCAGCAACGTCGCCAGCGGCAAAGTCTTGGACGTCCCGGACGAATCCACGGCGGATGGCGTGAAGCTCAAACAATGGAAGAGCACCGACGGCGACAATCAAGCATGGCTCTTGATCGACCTCGGTGGCGGCCTCTTCCAGATTCGCAACAAGCACAGCAATAAGTTCGTCGGCGTGGTCGATGGCGCCACGACTGACGGTTCAGCAATCGAACAGCGCGCGGCGAGCACGGGTGACGAGCAACGCTGGCGTCTGGTGATCGTGAAGTAGCGGGGACTACAGACGTTGACCACGCCCGCGTCGCGCGCCCCAAATTCGCAATATGGTCACCTGATACGCCCTGCTTGCACCGACTCGATGGCCGCATCCAACGCTTGGTGCAGACGGGCTCGTTCGTCATCATCAAGGTCATCGCTGGTATCGACCACTTGAAGGCTGCCCACTTCTAGCTCTGTGTTTTCGGGGAGCTCGAAGGACTCATCGAGGACAACGCGCCCGTTCTTCACGTGGGCTTTCAGGGGCTGCATTCGTTCAGCCTAGCATCGGAGCGGCTCTTTGGAGCGCCACGAGGGGCGCACTAGCTACAGGTGCCGGTCTGACGCCGGTTTTGCTGCACTTGGCGTCCAAGCGAGGCGGCCTTAGGGCTTCGCCATGCGATATAACCTCCTCGGAAACACCGGTTTGTACGTTTCGGAGCTGTGCCTCGGCGCGATGACGTTCGGGGGCTCGAGTGGCATGTGGCAGGCCATCGGTAAGCTCGGTCAAGAAGAAGTGATCGCGCTATTGAGCAAAGCCTTCGACGCGGGTGTCAACTTCATCGACACCGCGGACGTGTACGCAGAAGGGCAAAGTGAGCGGCTCGTGGGCGGCGCGCTGAAGTCGCTTGGCCGTCCGCGTGAGCAGGTCGTGATCGCGACCAAGGTGCGCGGGCGCGTGGGCCCAGGCGTCAATCAGGTCGGTCTTTCTCGCGCGCACATTTTGTCCAGCATCGACGGTAGTCTCGCGCGCCTCGGCCTCGACTACGTCGATCTGTACCAAATCCACGGTTTCGACCCCGTGACGCCGATCGAAGAAACGATCCGCGCGCTCGATGACGTCGTGCGCTCGGGCAAGGCGCGCTACGTCGGTTTCAGCAACCTACCGGCCTGGCTCGCTTCGCACGCCGTGACGTTCGCCGAACAAAATGGACTCGCTCGCTTTCAAAGCGCGCAGGTCTATTACTCGATTGCCGGTCGCGACATCGAGCGGGAGATCGCTCCGCTGTGTCAGGCACGCGGGCTCGCGATCTTGCCTTGGAGTCCACTCGCCGGCGGTCTGCTTTCCGGCAAGTTCGATCCCGAAAAGAAGGGCCCAGCGGACGCGCGTCGCGCTGCCTTCGATTTTCCGCCGGTCGATATGCAGCGCCTGCCGGGCGTGCTGGGTGCGTTGCGTCAAGTTGCCGAACAAACCGGTACGTCGGTCGCACGGGTTGCCTTGGCCTGGCAACTCAGCAAGCCGTTCGTGACCAGCATCATCATCGGCGCCAAACGCCCCGATCAACTCGAAGACAATCTGGCCGCGACTGGGCTCGAGCTCTCGACCGAGCAACTCGCCGTGCTCGACGCAGCGAGTGCGCTGCCCGCAGAATATCCGGGCTGGATGGTGCAATTTCAGAACTCGCGCGATCCGCGCGGGAGCGCACAAGCGCCTAGCGAAGAGCAAATCCGAGCGGCGGCACAGCGCTTGAAGTAGAGCGCCGAGCAAAAGCCAAGAGCATTAACTATCGACGCAGTCGGGCCGTGGGTGGGGCGAGCGCCTAGTTTTGCGAAGCGCCGCCCGCGCCGCCGAAGGCTGTGCCGCGCTGAGACATGCCGCGTGACCATCAACCCCAGCAAACTCAACGGGAATGCCAGCGGTGGCACCCAAAGTAGCCCGTAGCTGGAACCGGTTCCGCATTCGAGCGATGAGCCAAGAATGGCTGATCGCGACGCCTGACTTTGCTGCTAGGCTGCCGCCGTGTCGAGTTTGCTGCGCACGTCGTCGAGAGTTCTAGCCTGTCTGCTTTCTTGGGCGGCGCTCGTGGTGTTACCGGATTGCGGCGCCCGCACTGCGATCGAACTGGGCGAGCCTTGCCCATCGGACGCCGAATCGCGCGCCTGTGTCGGCGTGTGCGGCAGCGGTGTTTCGACGTGCAAGAACGGCTACTGGAGCGAGTGCCTGGTGCCGAGTGTCGACGTTCCGTGCTCCGGGCTATGCGGCGAAGGCGTGAAAACCTGCGCAAATGGCGTGCTCGGCGAGTGCGTGATCCCGCCGACGCAGCGCGATTGCAGCAGTGTCTGCGGGGCGGGCCACGAGACGTGCGTCGACGGAAAGTGGGGCGTTTGCGATGCGCCGCTCCCGAAGCCGCCCGTGTTGCACACGACGATTCGCGACTTTCACAAGACCCAGACTGACTTCGAGTTGCCGCATGATCCCGATCGACTCGATCTCGGCATGGTGGAACCGATCATCGGCGCGGACCGAACGCCCGTGTACGCAGGCATGCCGAACACGGACAGCACGCCCTCCGGCAAGGCCGGGTTCGACGTTTGGTTTCACGACACGCCGGGAGTGAACATGACCACGAGCTACGATCTTCAACTCAAGGAAGATCCGATGCAGCCCGGAAATTATTTTTTCGAGGACCGTGCGTTTTTTCCGATCGACGACCGGCTGTTCGGCGATGAAGGGTATCGACACAACTTTCACTTCACGCTCGAGAGCCACACCGCGTTCGTGTACCGCGGGGGAGAGGTCTTTTCGTTCGCGGGTGACGACGACGTGTGGGTGTTCATCGCGGATCACTTGGTGATCGACTTGGGTGGCACGCACACGATTCGAAAGGCGAGCGTGGCGCTCGACGGTCAGAAGGACAAATTGGGCTTGATCGTCGGCCAGAAGTATCCGCTAGACTTGTTCTTTGCCGAACGTCACACGATCGGATCGGACTTCATTGTCAACACCACGATCGCCGACGTTGGATCTTGTGAATGAGCCGCTACCCGTTTCCAAGCACGCGCAAGCTCGAGCACCTTTGTTATCCCTCCGCTGCCAGTCCTGAGGACGCGCGACAGGCGTTCGAGGCGTGGCGGAATGAGATCGTCACGGCCGATGGCGCGCGCGGCTTCTTGCGTGCGCGCCGCCCGGACACGCCGGATGGCGTTGCCAATTCCACCGTGTCCGAGGGCATCGCGTACGGAATGATCATCGCGGTGCTCTGCGATCAGCAGGCGTTGTTCGACGATTTCTACCGCTACGCGCTGTGCTTCGAGAACAAGAGCGGGCTGATGGATTGGTACATCGCGCCTGACGGTTCAGCGCCGCTCGCGGTGGGCGCCGCGACCGATTCGGACGAAGACATTGCCTGGGCGCTGGTCATGGCACACCGGCAATGGGGCGGGCGAGGCGCGCTGGCCGAATCGTATTTGGACTGCGCGAAGCGCCAAATCGAGCGTGTTTGGGAGTGTGAGGTCGACCACGCGCGCTATCCGGACATGCTGCTTCCGGGGGATGATTGGCGAGGGCAAAACGTCTTCAATCCGTCGTATTTTGCGCCGCATCAGTATCGCATTTTCGCGCAAGTGACGGGTAACGCCGGTTGGCTCAAGGTGATCGATCGCGGCTACGAGATCGTGTTTGCGAGCCTGAACGACCAAAACGGGAATCGCGACAATGGCCTCGTGCCCGCGTGGTGCACCGCCGAGGGCACGCCGGTAGAAGCGTTTCCCGGCGCGCTCACCAACTATCAATACGACTCGGCGCGTTTGCCTTTTCGTATCGCCCAGGATTGGGCAGCCACGCGCGATCCGCGCGCGCTCGAGTACTTGAAGCGCGTGAGCGCGTTCTTTGCGCGCGTCGGCGCCGATCAAATCGTCGACGGCTATACGTTGAGCGGCGATCCCGCGCCGGACCCGCGCGCCGCGCGACCCAATCCTGGCTCGGCCGTGTTCGTCGGTGCAGCCGCGGTTGGCGCAATGCACGACTCGCAATACCAACCATTCATCGACGCCTGCTACGCGCGCGTGCGCGGCAGTCGGCTGCTCGCACGCAGCCGCTACTACAACCACTCTTGGACCGTGCTCTCGCTCTTGATGCTCAGCGGCAATTTTCTCGATTTCCCCGAATGATCCCATGCGAATCTCACGCGCACTCTGGCTTGGTTTCGGTTTTGGCCTCGGCTCGTCGTGGCTAGGCTGCACCACTTCATCCACTTCTGCTCCTTCAAACGCAGCACCCGGCAAGGTGACGCCGGCAGTCGTGAAACCCGCGGCGCCAGCGCCCACGGCTTGGCTCGACAAGCAACTCTCGCCCGATCAGCGCGCTGAGCTGCTCTTGCAAGCGATGACTCAAGAAGAGAAGTTGACGCTCGTCACTGGCTACTTCGGTGTGCAACAAGAGTGGAACAAGTACCAATTCAAAGAGGCTCGGCGACAATCGGCTGGCTTCGTCCCCGGAGTCGCGCGACTCGGCTTCACTCCGCAGTGGCAGACGGACGCGGGCAGCGGCGTTGCCACGCAACGTGAGGCACCGCCGGACTTGGAGCGCACCGCGCTGCCCGCTGGCATCCTCACCGCAAGTACCTGGAATCCAACTCTGGCTGAGCAAGGCGGAGCCATGATCGGGAGCGAAGCGCGCTCCAGCGGCTTCAACGTGATGCTCGCCGGCGGTGTGAATTTGATGCGCGAGCCCGGCAACGGCCGCAACTTCGAGTACGGCGGGGAAGATCCGCTGCTCGCCGGCACGATGGTGGGCGCGGTCGTGCGCGGCATCCAATCGAATCACATCGTTGCCACGATCAAACACTATGCGCTCAACGATCAGGAGACTGGCCGCGACCGTATCAACGTGCTGATCGATGAAACGGCCGCGCGCATGTCGGACTTGCTGGCCTTTCAGATCGCCATCGAACAAGGCGATCCGGGCTCGATCATGTGCAGCTACAACTTGGTCAACGGCGCGTACGCCTGCCAGAACGACTGGCTACTCAATCAAGTGCTCAAGCGTGATTGGGGCTACAAAGGCTACGTCATGACCGACTGGGGCGCGCAGCACGATACCGTGCTCAACGCGAACAACGGACTCGACCAAGAGACGGGCGTAGCCGACCCCGGCAAGTACGTCTGGCTCGACAAACTCGCGACGGCGATTCGCGAAAATAAGGTGTCGCAAGCGCGCTTGGACGACATGGTGCGGCGCGTCGCTCGCGCGCTCATCGCCAAGGGCGCGGTCGACGATCCGGTGACACCCGGTCCGATCGACTTTGCCGCGCATGCGCGCGTTACCCAGGCCGACGCCGAAGACGGCATCGTGCTACTCAAGAATCAAAATGTGCTCCCGCTTGCGGCGAAGGACAAGCGGATCGCGGTGATCGGCGGGCACGCGGACGTCGGTGTGCTGAGCGGCGGCGGCTCCGCGCAAGTGTACGCGCCGGGTGGCATCGCCGTGCCCGGGTTAGGCCCAAAGGGTTGGCCCGGGCCAATCGTGTACTCGCGCTCCTCGCCGCTCACTGCGCTCCAGGCTGAACTTCCCAAAGCGAATATCACGTGGACGCCGGGCACTGATCTGAAGGTCGCGAGCACCGCCGCCGGCAAAGCCGACGTCGCGATCGTGTTCGTCACCCAGTGGACCACTGAATCGCAGGATTTTTCAATCACCCTGCCGGATGAACAAGATCAACTGATCGCGGCCGTCGCGCGCGCCAACAAGCGCACCGTGGTGGTGCTCGAAACTGGTGGTCCCGTGCTGATGCCGTGGCTCAACCAAGTCGCCGGTGTGGTTGAAGCCTGGTATCCGGGCAGCCAAGGCGGCGCGGCGATCGCGCGTGTATTGAGCGGTGCGGTGAATCCCTCGGGTCACTTGCCCGTTACGTTCCCGCGCACGCTCGAGCAATTACCGCGCGCCAAGAGCGTCGGCGAGGGTACCAAAGACGGCACGCAGATCGAAGTGAAGTACGACGAAGGCGCCGCCGTCGGCTACCGCTGGTACGCCAAAAAAGGCTTCGAACCGCAGTTCGCCTTCGGTCATGGCCTCAGCTACACGAGCTTCGCCCAGAGCAAACTGGCCGCGCGCGTCGAAAACGGCGAACTCAAAGTCAGCTTCACCGTCAGCAACACCGGCAAGCGACCCGGCAAGACCGTTGCCCAAGTCTACGTGTCACCGGAGAAAGGCGGCTGGGAGTCAGCCAGGCGCCTCGGTGCATTCGCCAAAGTCGAACTAGGCTCCGGCGCATCGCAAGAACTGACACTGACCGTCGACCCGCGCCTCCTCGCCAACTACGAACCAGGTCGCAACGCCTTTCGCATCGCCGCCGGCGCTTATCGCGTCACTCTCGCCAACTCCGCGATCGACCCAGGCCAAACCGTCAACGTAGCCCTCCCCGAACGAGTCATCGCCCCGAAGTGATGTTTGTTTTTTGATGGTCACGCAGCGCCGCCGACCGCGTCAAAGCCTTCGGCGTCGCGTTGCGGGGAAGAGGGAGAGGGGGAGGGATTAACCGCCGAGCCGCAGAGGCCGCAGAGATCAGAGGGGAGTTTGGGGGGCGTGTTGAGCGTCGAAGCTTCGTGTTGTTCACGACATCAGACGCCCTCCCAGGCGCCGAAGCACGCCGGACTCCGAAGTACTCACGACTCGAATTGACGAACAGCGAAAACCCCAATCTCTTCTCTCTCAGGTCTCTGCGGCCTCTGCGGCTTGGCGGTTCAATCCTCAGGGAGCCGTCCAGCGTTCGAAGTGACGGATCGGTCCGTTAGAAATTGAGGTCGATTGCGCGAGGGGGTGGGGTGGCTTCGCGTAGGTCTTGGGGTTTGGGTTTGTGGGCGACGGGGAGGTCGGGTTTGGGGCCGCTGAAGTCGACTTTGAGGGTGCGGGTGGGGGTGCTGTCTAGGCAGCGCATTTCCGGCGCGACTCCGGGGATGTTGGCGTTGCTGAGGATTTCGTTGGCTTCGATCAGCGAGTCCATGTCGCCGCGGGCGCCCAAGTAGCGGCGCGTGAGGAAGGGGAGTTCGACGAATTGCACTTTGCCTTCGAACTCTGAGTGACCGCGCAGGGCTGCGCGGACGCTCGGCATGTCGGCGTCCTTGGGAGCTTGGCGGCTGAGTGCGACCAACACCAAGGTCGGACTTTCGCACTGGTAGGCGGCCATCGGATCGAAGGCGTTCGTCAGCTGCGCAATCTGCTCGTTGCTCGGGACCGATAGCGGAGCCGAGCCTGCTTTGGTGCGAACCAAATAGGTGAATTGGTCCGCGCCCAGGGTGGCCCAAACCTGTTCGTCGCTTTGCACCCAAAACGAGCTGACTGGAGCTTCGCCCGCTTCTTTGGCGGCCCAGGGCAGATCGACGCGCTTCCAGGCGGCGTTCTCGGAGGCCGCGCCGTCGGTGCTCCAGAGCTCGCCGTTGGAGAGTGCCCACAGTTTGCCGCTTGCTGCGCGCTGCAGTTCGTCGATGCGTTCGATGGGCGGAGCCGAGAAGCTGCGCCAAGCTTTGCCGTCGAAGTGTGCGACGTACGCGTAGTCGTGCGTGTCTTCACCGATCGGTATGCGCAGGCCAGCGACGAACACGTCATTGCTCGCTGTGGCGACGATGCTGTTGATCTCGCCTCCCGCAGCCTCTTTTTCGGACAAGCCGGGCAGCACGCTGGTCTTGGCGCGCGCTTGCCCCGGAGCCCAGCTGTGGATGATGACGCCATGATTGGTCACGTCTTCGTCCACGCCCACCAAGCAGCGCGTGCCCGTGAGGTACACTTCACCGCTGGGCAGCGCGCTCATGGCGCCAGGTTGCAGCCCGTGCACGCAGCCGTATTGATCCCGCGCTGCGTGTGGCAGCTGCGGCACGGTTCCGCGAGCCCCTCCGAGCTGCACGAAATGGAGCGCTTTCTCGTATTCGCCCGCGACCAGCGCTAACGATCGCCCGTTGCTCCAGGCCGAGATGCCGATCACGTTCTTTCCCTGCAGCAAGTTGTCGGCATTCAGCCACTCGCTGCCGGTCCAGCGTGAGAGCGAGCTGCGGCTGGTGCGTTCCGCATAGCTCGTTTGCAGGGCCCAGCCGGATTCAGGCATGCTGCCGAACACGCGCGGAAAGACCGAGCGCCCTTGCTGGAGTCCCTCCAGCACGGCGGGTTCGATGCGCACGCCGTCGTCGTACACGCCCAGCAGCAGCTTCTCGGTGCTCAGGAACGTGCGTTGCCCGGCGACGTCCAGGCGCGCCGCGTATTCGAGCCGCACGGTTTCGACGAATGGACTCGGATCCACTGCGGCTACGGTTGCTGCGGTGCTCTCTGGTATCGTGCTCACCGCCGGTGTGGAGGCCGCGCTCTTGGCGGTCGGCGCGACCTTCGAGCTCGGGCTGCTCGGCGCGACGGCCGCGTGCTGACAGCCGACCACGGCGGCGAGGACGAAACACGAATTCCAACGCAAATTACGGATGAACATGATCGGGTTCGCCTTTCGAGAGAGGCGGCAGGGTGCCGCTCGCAATTTCGATCTCGCCGTCCAAAACACTGTCTTCATCGGCTTCGGAGCGCGGATGTTCCACGCGCTGATAGGCCACGCGCCAGGCCAGGGGCAGCGACGAAACCAGAGCCCGCTCGCTCGGTGCGAGCTGCAGCTCGAGTTCAATCTCGAGCGGAGTGTGCGTCGCGCGATCGTCGCGTTTCACCTGACGCACGACTCGCACGAGCTGCGGCTTTTCGGCCCAATGGCGTGACAAGTAACGCCGCGCGCTGCCTACGGCTTGATAGTCGTTGCCAATGGCTTCGGCGGAAACTTCGAGCCGTCGGAACAGATCGCCGGTCGGGAAAGCGTGCCCCAGGTGCTCTGTTTGCAGCACGAGCGCGACGCGATTCGCCGCGCGCCGCTCGGCCCGAACGCGCAGGGCACCTTTCACGAATTCCGGCTCGTGCCCGCCCGGGAAAGCGTGACTGCGATGTCGAGCCGCGCCAGCGCCGACGATCGGCATGTGGCAATTGGCGCAGGGAACATCGCGTGCGTCGGATTGTTCATGCTCGTGCAGCGTGGCCTGCATCAAAGAAGGTGCTTCGCGCAGCGCGCGATCCGGAAACGCAAACTGATGGCAATTGGCGCAGCCCGCGGTCGCTGCGAATTCATCGCTGCGCGTGATTGTGTGCGGAGGCGAGCTCGTGCCGCTCGTACTCGCCAAGAGATGGTCGCCAACCACGTGACAGGTGACGCACCCGACGCCGAGATCTGCCGCCTCCTCGGGGACCGGGCGATTCGCAGCCGTTTCGGGCGCATGGCAGCCTTGGCAGAACGGCAATGGCTCAATCGCAAACGCACGCTGATAGGCTGGGTCGCGTTGAGCCTGAGCATGGAACGATGCGCGCCATTCAGCGGCGATTTCGCCGTGGCAGCCGGTACAAGTGGCATTGATCGCGCTTGCGGTCTGCACGTCTCGCCCCCTGGGTGACGGTCCGGGCATTGTCAGCGGAATTGCGGCGTGCTCGGCGCTTTGAACTCGGTTTGATTCGGGAGCACATGCGAGTGTCATCAGCCCGGAGCCAAAAACGACGGACAAGAGCGCAAACCTAGAGCTCTGCGCTCTTGTGTCGGTGGTCGGCTTGCGGCCCATGGTTCTCGTCACGATGCTCGCCTCAACGTCGTTCGACCGCCCTCGCGTGTGACATGCGCTTCGCGCATTTTCAGATTCTTTGCTCTACGCGGAGTGCAGCTATTCCTTCCCAATAGGCGGCTTGACTCGCAGAGATCTTGAACGTCTTATAGCGAGACTTTTGGGGGGTTGAGGATGGCTAAGCAATTTAGTGTCGATCGAGCTCGCTTTTTGGCCTTCGCGGCGGCCTTTGCGGGCGCCGCTAGTTTTCAAGCCTGCAGTGCCACAGACACCGCGCCGGGCGGCGACGGCGGAAATGCCGGCGCGGTCGAAGGCGGTGCAACACACACTGGGGGATACGCAGGAACCAGCGACGAGCTCTTGGCCGGTAGCGCAGGTGAAGGCGGCAGTGCCGGCGCGGATTCCGCGGGCGCAGGCGGTGCTGGTGGCGACAGTTCCGGCGAAGGGGCGCCCCTGAGGGAGGCGCCGGAGGTGCGGGCGGCGAGTGCAACGACAGCACAGGTGTCGCTACATGCACCGGAGTGACCACGGCCTGTTCCAACTATTGCAACGCCGCACTGCATAACCTGAAGCCCGCCGTCGCCGACGCGGCCATCGGCTGTTTGAAGCTGGACACGACCAGCAATTGCGACAACGGTTACAAGTGTCTCGCGGACGCGACCGCCAAGGGCTGTCCGGAGGACGTCGCCGCCACTTGTGCGACGGCCATCACTGAGTGTCACCCACCCGGAACCGGTGAACCCTCCTGTGAGCAGCTACTCTCCGGCATGAATTCCACGGCGCGTGCGGAAGCTGTGACGTGCATCGAGGAGTCTTGCTACAGCGTTTATAGCTGTGCGGAAGGCTTGTTCTTCGAGTAGCGCGCGGAGCGGTGTAGGCTGGCGGCCCAATGTCGACGGATTCCGTGGGTCGCCTCCTCCCTTATTCCGCTCTGTTCGCGCTCTTTGCGGCGCACTTCGGTTGTGCCTCGCCCGCACCGGTCGCACCGGTTGCGCCGCCCGCAACCACGGCGCCGGCCAATGCTGCGCCCGCACCCGTGGCCAGTGGCCGCGCAGCGTTCGAAAATCACGGAGGAATGTGGCTGCCGTCGCAGATCCCGGAGCACGCCGCGGAGCTGGTGCAACTCGGGTTGCAGATTGACCCGGCTTTGCTCTCCGATCCGAAGTCGAGCCTGTTGAGCGCGATCGTCAATCTCAGCGGCTGCTCCGCGTCCTTCGTCTCGAAGGACGGGCTGGTGGTCACCAACCATCACTGCGCGACCGGCGCGCTACAGCACAACTCGAGCGCGAACCAGAACCTGCTCGAAGCGGGCATGCTGGCCAACACGCGCGCCGAAGAGCGATCCAGCGGCCCCTCGGCGCGTTTGCGTGTGCTCTCGAAAGTGACCGAGGTCACCGACCGCATCGGCCCGGCGCTCGAAAAAATCACCGATCCGCTGGCGCGTGAACTCGAGTACGAGCGGCTCGAAAAAGACATCGTTGGGAGTTGTGAAAAACAGAGTCCGGGCGTGCGCTGCGCGCTGGTCGCCATGTACGCGGGCTTGCGCTATTTCTCGCTCGAATCGCTGGAATTGCGCGACATTCGCATCGTGTATGCGCCGGCCGAAAGTATCGGCAACTTTGGCGGGGAAGTCGACAATTGGCGCTGGCCTCGCCACGACGGTGATGTCGCGTTCTTCCGCGCCTACGTGGCTAAAGACGGCAAGCCCGCGGACTATTCACCGGACAACGTGCCGTATCAGCCGCCCGCGTTTCTCAAGCTTGCTTCCACACCGCTCGCCGAGGGCGACCTGGTGTTCGTCGCGGGTTACCCCGGCCGCACGTCGCTGCTCGCGTCCGCCGCGGAGATGCAACAGACCGAACTCATCGTTTACCCGGAGGAGTTGGCAAAGTTCGATGCCTACTTGGCGCTGATCGCGGACATCTCCAAGGATGATCCAGAGGTCGCGATCAAGGCCACGAGTCGTCGCCGCGGCTTCGACAATTATCGAACGAAGCACCTCGGAGAACTCGCAGGCATGAAGCGAGCGCAGCTCCTGCAAAAGAAGCTCGCCACCGACGCCGCGCTGCAGGCCTTCATCGACGCGGATCCGACGCGCAAGGCCGCTTACGGGAGCGCCGTCCAAGAACTGGGGCTCGCATTTGCAGAACAGCAACAAACTCGCGAAGCCGACACGGCGCTGCAGAGTGAGTTCTTGATGCCTCGCTTGCTGTTTGCGGCGTACCGCAGCGCGCGCATGGCGGCGGAGCGTCAAAAGCCGGACGCGCAGCGCGATCCGGATTTTCAAGAGCGCAACGTGCCTCGGCTTCGTGATGAGCAGAAAGCGCTCGCCGCGGCCTATCATCCGAAGCTCGATCGCGCGCTCCTGAAGCTCGCGCTGCAGCGCGACCGCGCGCGCGACCCCTATCACCGCACACCGGCGCTGATGCTGATCGCCGGTAAGGATCCCAGCGACCAGGCGATCGACGCCGCCATCGCCAAACTGTACGACAAGACGAAATTGGGCGATGAGAGCGCGCGTCTGGAACTGTTCGACCACGGTCAGTTCGCGGCATTCGCTCAGCATCCAGATCCGATCGTGCGCTTGGCGGCCAAGCTGTATCCGGCGCTGCGTGGCGCAGAGGACCGCGCGAAGCGCTTTGCGGGTCAAATGCGGCAGCTGAAGCCGCGCTACCTGGCTGCGCTCTTGAACTTCAAAGGTGGCGCGATCGCGCCCGACGCCAATTCGACGTTGCGCGTCGCTTACGGCACCGTGAAAAAGGCTCCGCCCGGCACTCCTGGTGCCAACATCGGCGCGTTCACGAGCCTGACGCAAATGGTCGGCAAAAACACGGGCAAGGAACCGTTCAACGCCCCCGATCGCTTGCTCCAGTCAGCTAAAACCGCAGCGCGTTCACGCTATGTCGACAAACCGCTCGGGGACGTCCCCGTAGATTTTCTCAGCGACCTGCACATCACCAACGGCAACTCGGGCTCCGCGACCCTCAATGCTCGCGGCGAGCTCGTCGGGTTGGCATTCGACGGCACTTTCGAATCCGTGGCTTCGGACTGGGCGTACGAGCCCACGACCCGCACCGTGCACGTCGATCTGCGCTTCGTCTTGTATTTGCTCGAAAGCGTGGATCACGCTCAGAACTTGTTGAGCGAGTTGGGCGTTTCGCACTAGCACGAGGCGATAGGGAAGACGGGTATGGGCTTTTGGATTGAGCGGGGGCCAATCTCCTTCGCTGTGCTCGTGGCGGCGTCGCTGATGTGCGGCGCGGCCCATGCGCGCCACCATTCGCACACGCAATATCACTCGGACATAGTCGACGAAGGCGCGGCCGATGAAGCTCGCCGCGCGGTCAGTGAGCATTCGTTCGCGCTACGACCGGTGATGTTCGAGTTGCGCACCGGGGGCGCTACGATCGTCGGCCTGTTCGGTGCGACCGCAAGCTTCGATCCCTGGAGCCGTCTGTCTTTGGGCGGAGGCTTTGGCGTCAATTCAGCGGGCGTACAAGTGGCGGGCTTTGCTCGGCTGCGGCCGCTGGTGTTCATGGGTCATCGCCGGGCACGCCTGCACGCAGTCGGGGTCGAGCTGGGGTACTCGACCGGCGCGTACCAGGACTACACGCTCGACTCCTTATACGGCATCGGGTCGTACCTAACGTATCGATACGATCGCGTGCATTGGCTGCAACCGCAGCTGACCTATGAGACCCGCAGCTATCGTGGCTTCAATGTTCTTGGCGGAGTCGGCGTCGCGCTCCCGGTGGCGAAGCAGGGCTATCACTGTCTCGATCAATCGTACTGCGGTCAGACCCACATCAGCGTGTTGCCCACGTTTACCCTTGGGGTTGGTTGGGCGATGCTGCTTTGAGGTCGCTCTAAAGCTGTGGCCGCGCGCGCGGCGGAGGAGCACCGATGCGCGATAGCGCGAAGAGCTGCTTCTGAACGCCCTCGATCTGCTCTTCACCGCGGTTGCGGAAGGTAAATAGTCCTTGAGTGTTCGCGCCGTCGCTGCCCTCGACGACAATCGCGACCTCGCTCTTGCGCCCGTCATTGAACGCCAAAATCGTGTGGCGCGCGCCAGGCAGATAAGAAACGCCCGCCCCGCAGCAGGTGTTGGTCACCAAGATCCCTTGGCCAACCGCGGTTGCGTCGGCGTTATCGCGCAAGCGCAAATCGTTCTTGAGGATGGTCGTGTGATCGGCGGCGAACACCAAAACGCCCACCATGGAGAAGCTGGCAAAACCGTCGGGCGGGCTACCTTCGATCAGGTTGTCGAGCACCAGGTTGTCTTCAGGGCGATTGATGGCGGCGGAGTCACCGCCGGGAGCGGCCACTTCATCGCGCGCCAATTGAATCACGATGCCATCACCGCCCGTGCACGGACCGGTGCAGTCGAGCACGGTGAGGCCACGGATGCGATTGTGCTCGATACGCCAACGATCACCGCCAGTGTTGGTGATGGCTTGCGCGGTGCCTTCGAAATGATTGTGCGAGATCTCGATGTCATGCGCGAAGCGTGCGAATACGCCGAACGAAAGCGGCGCCAAGTTGGCGCTCGACACGCCGCGGCCGTCGAACACGAAGCCGCTGATTTTCGTGCCGCTTGCGGGGTTTTGCCCGATCGGGCCGGGCATGTAGAACCCGACGCGCATGGTGCCGAGCGTCGGTCCGGTGCTGCAGCCGATGATGCGTGGATGGCCGACGCCGACCAAATCCACTCGCTTGGCGATGGTGGCTCCGCAATAGGCGCCGGGTGCGACGCGGATCTCGTCGCCGTCACGCGCGGCGTCGACCGCGGCCTGAATGGTGCTCACTCTGCTGGGCACAAGCCAAACCTTGGCCTGCGCGTGCCCCGCCGAACAGAGCAATCCGAGGCATACCAGCGCGCCGAGCAACGACCCTCGTCCCATGACCCTACTCCTGGCTAACCCTCGCCACTCACGAAGGGGCGAGCGATGATCGTCTTCTGTTGCGGCGCGCGCCAGGAAATTCACATGCGCAGCCGCGCAATGCTCGACCGTAACCAACCTGCAACACGATCGATTGTGTAGCGTTCTCGGCCGACTGCGGCGTTATTGTTCGCTATTGCGCCGCGATCCAAGCCCGCACACAGGCGACGTCTTCGTCGCTGAGCGCGGGGCGGGCGAGCGGCATGGGGGAGCCGCAGGGCGGCGTTGGCAGGAGCTTTTGATAGATCAGGCTCGTTTCAGGGTTGGCTGGATCGGCCAAGGTCGAGGTGCAGCCGATACCGCTCACGCCGACGACGCGCCCCGCAACGCCGGGCGAAACGAGATCCAAATCCTGCTGCGCACCACTGGGACCGTGGCAACCGGTGCCGCCGCAGCTCGGCACGAAAATCCGCGCGACGACGTCGCCACACGGGCCCAGATCGGGGCCGCCATCAGGGGTTGCGGCAGCGTCCGAGCCAGCATCCGACGGAGCCGCGTCTTCGCCCCCGCCTGCGGCATTACCCGCGCTGCCGGTCTTGCCTCCGTTACCCGCGTCGACCAGGAATCGCTCTTTGTTGTCGAGCGTGCCTGGGCAGCCCGCGAGCAACAAGGCACCGAGCACGAGGCTCGAGGCAAACGCCAATGCGCGGTACGAGCGAAACGAGCGATCAGTGTGCATAGCGAACTCCCAAGCCAACCTGCAATTGCTCGTCGAGTGCGCCGCCCGCCACATAAGGATCGCCGACTTGCGGGTGAAAGGTCGCGAAGTAGCGCGTGTAGCGACCGACCAGGCGCGCCTCCAAACCGGGGATGATGGCGAGTGAGCAGCCGAGATTGCCGTCGATACCCGCGACGTGAGGATCGCGGAAATGATCGTAGATTTCGCCGGGCGAGGTGACGAGGAGATACGCGAAGCCGAGCTCGGTCGAGAAGCGCCCCGCGACGAGCACACGCCCGTCCAAACCGAAACGGAGGGAAACGGTGCGAGCACTTGGCAGCAGAGCGCTGAGTGTGGATTTGCTGCTCATCACGAAATAGCTCGCGTCAGCGCCGAAAAACGCTCCGAGCTCCAGCGGATGTTTCCCGGGAATCAGCAGCCGCTCGCGCACGTCACCGCCGAAGCGCGTCCAGCTAGTCTCGATCTTGTCACCCTCTGGGGTTGTTGAGTCCAGCCCGAAGGCACGGCTGAGGTGACCGCGAAAGCCGAGATCGCGCAACACCGGCACGTCGGTCGTGGCCAATGGATAGGCTTCGAGCCCGAAGCTTGCCATGGGCGCGATGGAAAGCTTGTAGGGCCTCAGCGCATTGCCGATCGGATCGCTGTATTTGAAACGCCGATTGCCGACATCGATGCTGACGGACACGCCGACCTCGGTGCGCCGAGCCGCGAGTCGCGCGGCTTCGCGCTTTCCCAGCGCTTCATGAGCCACTTTCCCGGAGTCGGTATCCGTCGCGGACGAGTCGACGGTCAGCTTCGTACCGGCCTCGGCGGTCGCGCTCGGGCCGTCCGTGGTGCTGGTTGGCGCTTCGGGCTCCGCTTTCGGCGGGGGTTCTGGCTTGGCGAACGTGCTTTCGTCCGGCTTGGGTGGCGCCGGTTCTTCAGCCTTGGGCGCCGGCTTTTCTGCCGGTTCCGGCGTTGCAGAAGACTCCGCGGCGGCCGGCGCGGGCTTGGGCTTGGCTTTACCTCGCTTGCCCGGAGCGGCCGAGAGCGGCGAAGCGAACACGAGCACGGCGAGCAACCCGAGGCTGCCCGCGAAGAGGAAACTTTGGCGCATCAGTGATTAGGCGATGACGCTGCGGATAGCGGTGCCCGAGGTGATCTGATCGTTCAGCTGCGCGTCCGTCAGTCCGAGGCCTGCGCCGAGGGTCTTCGCCACTGATGCCAAGCTCTCGCTCGCTGCCACGTCCCCACCATCCGCTGCGGCGCCGGTCTTTGGATCGATGTCTGCGGCGTGTCCGCCGGGCACGATGCCACCGACGACCGAGCCTTTGAAGCCCTTGCCGATCATGAGCGCGACGGAGTGCGATGCATTGTGCCCGCGGCCGTTCAACGAGTCGAACGTCCGCCCGAACACATTCAGCGTGGCGAACGTCACTTTGTCTTCGAGGCCGTAGCTCTTCAGCTTGGACATCAAGGTCTTTATGTTGTTGACCGAGGCGGTCGTCTGCGTCGCCTCGTTGCCGAAGTTTGCGTCGCTGTGATTGTCGCCCGAGAACGGAAGGTGAATCGTGACGACCGGGGTCACGTTCATCTTGATCAACAGTGCTGCGGCGGTTACCTGATTGGCCGCGTCGTCGCTTTGGATGGTGGCTAGATCAGCGGCCACCTGCTGAATCATGGTGCGCAAATCGTTTTGCGATAGCGCCATGTTGTCCAGGTAGGCGCGTTCGGCCGTGGTTTGAGCCCGGTTTTCTTTCAGCGCCTTGTTCAGCTTGTTCAGCGTGTCATCGCGCAAGCCTTGCAGTTTGGCGGCGAGATCTTGCGGGGCAGACAACACGGCCTTGAGCCCAGTTGGCGTGAGCTTGGGCAGGTATTGACCCTCGAACGAGACCTGCTCGCCGCCGATGGTCACCGGTTGCGTTTGCACGGTGTTGAAGCACGCGCGCATGGTCTTGGCGAAGTACGAGGGCAGCCATTGACCGCGCCGGAGTGAGCCGAACAGCTCCAGCACGCGCCCGAGTTCACCGTGGTTCGCGGTGCCCGTGGAGTGGTGGAAGAACACCGTGCGATCGAGGATGTTTTGCGGCAGGGTCGACCAGGGCTTGGCTGCAGTCCACTTGGCTTTGCCGATCGTGAGCTGCGTTGCAGTCATCGACATGTCCGCCGGATCGGAGTGATTGACGGTGCCGGCCGCGAACGTGGCTGGCAAGTCATACGTGCCGGGGACGTTGCAGTTCAAGGCGTCGCCGTTGGCGGACATCGACAAGATCAGGAACTGCGCGTTGGCGGCACAGGCGTCGTCCGCGCGCACGGATTGAGGATTGAGCAAAAAGGAGACGGGCAGGCCGGTGGCCATGGCGCGCAGGCCGACCAAACCCGCACCGGCGAGGGAGGCTCGTAGCAGTTGGCGACGGTTCAAGATGCTCATGGGTTCTCCTACAAGCCGATGGCAACGGACGTGGGCGAGAGGCACGCCACGATGAAGGTGGATTTGAGCGCGTCAGTGGGCTTCGCGCCGGCTGCGATTGCGGCGTCGTAATGCTCGGTGAGCAGTTGCGTGACGGTCGCGCTGTTGGGATCGACCGAGGTGATGCCCATGATGTTGGCAACGAAGTCGGTGATCGCGGCGTCCTTCTTGGTGCTGTCGTAGCGACTCTTGGTCTTGTCGACGGTGAGCCCTGCGGCGTAGGCGCACAGCGATTCGGTCGCGCCGCGGTAGAACGGTGTTTGATCCGTCGATAGAGCAGGCGCCTCCGCGCCGCGTAGGTAGCCATCGAGCGGGATGTTGTTGGTCACCGCGACGCGCGTGGTGTTGTCGGTAATGCCGACGCACAAGCTGGTCGCGAGCTGTAGGCGATTGGTCAGGGCTGCGCAGAAGTGGTCCTGGCGCGCGATGCTGACCTTCTCGCCCACGTCACGCCAGGTCTTGGTTGCGGCTTGGCCGGTGACGAGAGGCGAGGAGAACAACTCCAGGATCAACGTGTGGAAGTCGTACTTGGAAGCGACGAAGGCTTCGACGACGCGCTTGAACTCCGGGTCTTGCTCCGAGCACGCGCTGGAATTGGCGTAGTAGCAGAGCTTCTGCGCCCACGCGCTGGCGTACAGCGGATGCTCGATCAGGGCGTTGGCAAAATCGTCGAACGACGTGAGCGCGGCCTTTTCTCCGAGATAATCGAAGGTCGCGGTGGTGTTGTAGATCTGCGCCGGGTCATGCTGCGTGTGATACGAATAGGTGAACGATTGGCGGAAGATGTTCCGCATCGGATCCATCGTTTGGTGGCAGCTGTAGCAGGGGCTGGTCGGATCCGAATGTTGCCCGTCCTTGCCGTTGTCGAGCACGGTGGAGGTGCCCTTGTCGACCGGGTTGATGCTGCGACCGACGCCGACGATCAGCGCTTGGTTCAGCGTATCGCGGTGCTGGTTGCTATTGTTCGTCGGCCAATTGGCGAAGAACGCGGGCGTCGTGAAGTAGCCGACGCGCGGGGTGCGCACGACGATCTCGTTGGCGGCGCGCAGCGTCGGCAAATCATAGAAAGGCGTCAGCTTCTCGCCGGACGCCGCCACGCGCACGGTGACCGGACGCCAGATCACGTCTTGCGACGTGATGTTCGGCGCGGTGAACGAGACGCCACCGCTGCAGTTGTATTGGTAGAGGTTCTTCTTTTCCGCGGGCACGTCATCCGGGATGGTCAGCGTCGGCGGGCCGTTCGGGTCTGCCGGATCGCTCACGTAGTTGCGCGTTGCGTACCCGAACAACCCCAAGAAGGCCGCTGAAACACTGCTGTACTTGCGCTGGTTGTAGGTGACGTCCGCCTTCATCGCGTTGCCGTTCGCATCGAGCAGGACGTGACCTGTCTCGTCCACCTGCGGCATGCTGCACTTGAAGGCCGAGGGCACGGCGAAGTGCATGAAGTTCGGACTCGCTGGATCCAGCGTTTCCGTGAGTGGGATGTTGTTCGGCACCACGGGCATGGCGGCGGGGTCGAGCGGTGGCTGGTAGGTGAGCCAGAACGATTGCGTCGTGACGAGCGTGCCGTCGGCCATGGGCAAGCTCATGGTTTGCTTGCCTGCGTCATCCACCTGCGCCTGGTCGAGCGCGAGATAGAGCGACATCAAGGTCGGCGTCATCATGAACGTGTGCGTCGTCACGGTCTCGGTGAACGGCTTGCCGTCGGCGATGACCTTGAGCGCCGTTCGCGACATCGACTCTTGTGCTTGCGCGAAGAGCGGAAGGTTCGTCAGGTTGTCGACGCTGAGCTGATCGAAAAAGTCATTCTGTGAGATTTGCGTTTGCTGGAACGCTTTGCTGAAGAACGTGCCGAGCTTTGCCTGCGCTTCCGGGCGCACGAACCAGGCGTCGACCATGTCCTTCAACGCGGCTGGATCAGCGTCGACTGCGGCGATCTCCTCTTCCGTCGCGGGCAGGCCGAGCAGCAGATTCTTCACCTTGGCGACGTAGACTCGCGCTTGCACCGGCTCGAACGGAATCTCGGGAGTGCCACCCATGGAGTCATCCGGCGCGCCTGACGCGCCGCCGGAGCTATTCGAACCGAGCGACGAATCGGAACCTGCGGTGGCGGATGAGGTGCCCGCCGAGGACGACGAGTGCGAAGGCAGAGTGTCGAGTGTACCCGTGCACGCCACTGCGACAGACCCTGCCACCAAGGCTGAAGCGGACCAGCCATGTATTCGTCTAGACGACATCGAACACTCTCCTCGCGGGGCCCTGAAAATTCAGCACCCGAAATAGGGTGAAAAGACTCTCTCATACGGCACGGTCCTCGTCCAACACTTCTGAAACTGCTGTCCGCTCGAATGAGGTGTGCAGCTCGCGCATGCTCTCGCCTCGCTCTCACTCGTCCTTGCTCGCTACTACACGCACGCATGCACGCATGCACGCATGCGTGCATGCGTGCGTAGTACTTGCTGGCACACGCGTGCGCGTGCACGCGAGCGCTGAACGCTATTAAATCGTGCCTGTGCGCACGAGCGTGTGCGTCATCACTCTGGTCAGTGGTCTTAACTCTCGTCAGTTAGCGAAGGCTGCACGCGCATCGCGTGTAACCGGCATCGGAAAAAATTTCGGGCAGCAAGGAATGGGATTGGGGCCCGCTGCCTACGGGGGCACCGCCGCGGTCCGTCGCGGATTCGACACGCTTTTTTTTCGAGATCTTCGCCGCGAACGCGGCCCGCTGGCTCATCAGTTGGGCTCGAGCGGTGAATCGCGGCTCGACTTTCGAGCCTGGAACCGGTTGCAGCGAAGCTGCGTGCGCGCCGCGCCGAGAGCCACTACACTGCGGCTTTGGGGAGCGGGCGGACCCCGCTTCGAATTGGACACTCCTCGGAGATTGGGAACTTAAAATGGATTTGCGTCGGTCAGTGTTGTGGGGGCTCGCGTGCGCGCTCGAGATGACGTCTGGGGTGGTTGCTTGCGGTGGTGACGCGCAGTCGCCAGCTGCTGCAGGAGCGAGCAGCAGCGCCGGCGGTTCGAACGGCACCGCCGGAAGCGGCGCGGCGCACGCCGGTGCGGGCGGCGTGATGTCTCATGCGGGCGGCGCTAGCACTGCGACGTCGGGAGGTACGAGCGGCGCTGCCACGGGCGGCACAGCAACGGGCGGTGCTGCGATCGGTGGAACGGGTAGCGCGCAAGGGGGCTCTGCTGCGGGCGGTACGGGTGGTCTGGCAACGGGCGGCGCGGCAACGGGCGGTGCGGC
>Ga0164309_10000021_pt1 | contig 92236 bp, 77 predicted proteins | sample Whisoiple_247_MG_FD_109984 | JGI IMG/M metagenome (GOLD analysis project Ga0164309, IMG submission 109984) | Soil microbial communities amended with fresh organic matter from upstate New York, USA - Whitman soil sample_247_MG | ecosystem: Environmental > Terrestrial > Soil > Unclassified >... | reverse complement strand
TTGTTTCACTTAAAAACCTCGGAGACTCGTGCCTAAGACTTCTTGGAGCATGCCACCCGAACGGCCAAACGTCGATTCCAGAGTAGCTATGCTTCCCACAATGTTTTGTGAGGCCATTTGGGCCGAATCGTAAGTGGTCGAGCGATTTGTTCGGGAAAGCTCGGAAAACACCCGAAACATTCGAGGCACGGGTCGCAGATTTCGCGTCTGCCTCGGGTGCACGGAAATTTCGGCTAACTGCGTCAGCGTTTTCGCGGCCGAAGCGGGGCCGCGCCGAGAACAGGTTGGAGAGTCGTGGAATCCAGACTGAGCTCGCGCCCATTGGCCAAGCTCACCCTCGCCGTGCGCTGCCCGAAGGCTCGAGCACGCCCGACCAATTGACGTTGCGCACGATTGAGCAAGAGCGCAACGCCATGCTCGTCAGTAAGCGCGCCCAGATCGGCGTCTTGCCCACCTTCACCGAGTGCGTCCGCCAGTGCGCACAAATGGCTCACAATCTGAGGCGAGAGCTGCTCGAGCAGCGGCAATAATTCGAAGCGCACGCGCGTGCGCAAGAATCGACTCTGCCGGTTCGAGGGATCTTCGGCGAAAGCGAGCGCGTGCCGCTGCAGATGCAGAACGATATCCGCCTTGCGCGCGCGGCACTGCGGACGAATCCACGCGCCACTACGCGGCGGCAACACCGCAAGGCCCGGCGGACCCGAACCACGCAAGAGACGCAAGAGCACGGTCTCGGCGCGATCATCTGCGTGGTGCGCGGTGGCAATCAGCTCGCTGTTCAACGCCTTTGCTGCTGCAGTGAGCGCAGCGCGCCGTCCGTCACGTGCGCGCGCCTGCAAGTTGCTGCCTGCGCTGAGCGAAATCAGCGAACGCGAGAACGGCACACCGAGCGCCTCACACCGCGCCTGTGCGAGATCCAATTCGCCAACGGCCTCCGCACGCAACCCGTGATCCACGCCGTGCGCGAACAGCGAGAAGCCCAACTTCTTCGTGAGCAGCGCGAGCACGTGGAGCAGCGCCATCGAGTCCCCACCCCCGGAAAGCGCCAGCAAAACGCGAGAGCCGCGACGCACCCCGCATTCCTCGCGCAGCGCGCGAGAAACCAACGTGATCAGAGTCGGAGGATGCGAGCGCGCCACGGGCCTCTATCTTGTCTGGTTCGGCTCAACCGCTCGAGCGAGCAACTTAGACCAGCTCGAATTCCTTGCAGAATTCCAGACTGTCCGCGCGCTGTAAGTCGATGTCGAGGTGGGCGAGAGTGGGATATCCGTTGGCACACGCGCGACGCTCCGCGGCAAAGTGCACGCAGTGCTCACACGTAAAGCGGAGCTGAAAGCGCGAGGCTTCTTCGCGAAGCCGTGAATCGACCGGTGTCTTCACGATTCACTGAAATGGCTGGGACGGCTGTCCGCGCTGAAAGAAGAAATGAAAATTGCCGGTCACGCGGCTCGTCACTTTGGCGGCGTCGGCGGGGTCGGTGATGTCCACCAGCTCACGCGGATCGGCGAAGTTCGCGTCGAACGTTGCGTCCGTCAGGCGAGCCTCCGACGAACTCTCATTCGGGTCACCACTGAACAACGAGCTGAAGTTGATCGTGCCGTCGATCGAATAGATCGTGCCGTTCTGCAAATGGCAGCTGTTGTGCAAGTAGAGCACTAGGCTGATCTTCGCGGGCTCCGGGTTGAATACGATCGGAACTCCGGATGGCGCGACGCCGCGAGGCATGCCCACAGGCAAATCTTTACCCAGCTGCTCGCGGATCTCGGGCAAGTCGTTGACGAGCACGAGCAACCCATCCGACACATCCTCGATGTTGTCGCCGCGTTGGACGCGAATGGTCAGCGACTCACCCGGATCCGGATTCACGCCGAAGAAATCGGGATTGAGGTCGAACGCGCCGTTCCAACAGCCGGCCACCCAGATGTGATCGCTCGAGACGCGCCCCTCACCCTCGCCCACGGTGCAAGCGAGCGGCGCGAGCGCGAGCAGGCAGGCGGCCAGCTTGCTCGAACCAGCGATCATGCGCCTTGCTCCGCGGCATGGCCGGGCGACTCTGCCGTCTCAGCGCGCGGCGCGCGGGTCGCGGCTTGAATCATGCCGCCACCGAGCACGCGATCGCCCTGAAAAAACACCGCAAATTGCCCTTTGACCACGGCGCGCTGCGGCTCGTCGAAGAACACGTGCACCGCCTCTCCCACACGTCGAACTTCAGCTGGGGTGGGGCGCCCGCGATACCGAACCTGCACCTCGCAGCGCAGCGGTAAGCTCACATCTGCGGCGAGCGCAACTTCACACAACTCGGCGCTGCTGGCGTTCAGGGAGTCCACCGAGCCGAGCGTGACCGTCGCGGTCTCGGCGTCCACGCCGACCACGTACGCGCGCTGCCCCAGAGCTACGCCCAAGTTCTTGCGCTGTCCGAGCGTGAAGCGGAACACGCCATCATGCTCACCCACGCGCCGCCCTTCCTCATCCACGATCGGCCCAGGCCGCACGCGTTCCGGCGCGCGCTCAGCGACGAACGCGTCGTAACGCCCGGTCGGCACGAAGCACAATTCCTGGCTCTCACCCTTGTGCGCGCCCGGCAAGCCGAGCCGCAGCGCTTCCGCGCGAATCTCCGGTTTGTCACTGTCGCCGAGCGGGAAGAGCAACCGCGAGAGCGCGCTCTGCTCGAGCATGTGCAAGAAATAGCTCTGGTCTTTGGCCGGATCGCGCCCGCGATACAGCTCGAAATTGGCGCCGTTTTGCAGCACGCGCGCGTAGTGCCCGGTGGCCACCCGCGCCGCGCTCAAGCGATCCGCGAGCTGAAACAACTCGCGAATCTTCACGCCGCGGTTGCAGCGCACGCACGGACTCGGCGTTTCGCCCTCCAAGTACGACTCCACGAAAGGGCCCACGACCTCGCGCTGGAACAACTCCCGCCGATCGAAGGCATAGTGCGGAATGCCGAGTAAATCCGCCACCCGGCGCGCGTCATGCACGTCTTCGGGGGCGCAGCAGCGGCTCTTCACAGAACCGTCGTCCGGGTAGTCCCACAGGTGCAACGTGACGCCCACCACGTCATAGCCCTGAGCGCACAGCCGCGCCGCCGCGACCGACGAATCAACACCGCCACTCATGGCGATCAGCACGCGCTCAGACATCCGGCCGAGCGTAACACGCAGGGCTAGTGCCCGCCGCCCTGCAGCACCGTACGCACCGCGTTGGTCGCGCGATCGACGATTTTTGACGCTAAATCCACCGCTTCCGTATAGCGGTAGATGCCGACCTGCAGCGCGATCAGCTGCCCGGTATCGTAGTTGTGCAACTGGGAAGCCCCCGCGGTTCGCGCCTCGCCCACGTCAATCTCGTGCGCCAAGCCGCGCAGCGCGCGAGCGAACACTCTTTCTCCCCCATCTGCCGGCTCCTTTGCGACTTTCGGCGAAGCCACGCCGCCCGCCCCCTGTTCGAACACCACTGCTTCACCACGCACGCCGGAGATCGCCATCCCCCCTCCTCGGTCACGCCGACGCGCGGTTGCGTCCGAATTCGCGAAGCCCCGTCAAAGTCGGCTCATTACGACTCCCAGAGTTGGCCGCCAAAACGCCAAAACGCCAGAAGAGGGGAGAAAAGAGAGAGATTTGGGGGGTTCGCGATTCCCGTCGGGTGGAGTCGCGGAAATATTCATAGCCGCACCGCCGACGTCTCTGAGCCTCAATTGCTGCTCAAAGGGAAACCCCATCCCCCTCTCCCTCTTCTGGCGTTTTGGCGGCCAATCCTTCTCTTTACTCTCGATCCGTAACGCCGAAGCTTCGACCGGCCCCGAGTCCGGCTCACGGAACGCTACTCGGAGAGGGCCCGCAGCCGTTTCGCGAGGCGCGTGAGGGCGCGGGTGTGGAGACGGCTTGCCCAAGATTTACTCAGGCCGAGCTCGCTAGCCACATGGTCGAAGCGCGCCCCTTCGAGGTAGTGGCGCCGAACCAGTTCTGCTTCTTCACGCGGCAATTCCGCGATCTCGCTGCGCACCAAGGAGAGCAGCTGAGCGTTCCCGTAGGCTTCCTCCGGGTTTTCGCTGGTATCGATCAGGGTTCGCTCGCCGCCCTCTGCATGTGCGGTGGGCGCGATCAGACCCGCCGCGATTGCGGTTGCCATCGCCGCCAAGTGATCGGCCAAAGCCGTTTCTGCTTCCGCCGGGCCGGCGCCGGGCGGACGCGGTACCGACACGTCTTCGAACGCGCCCTCACTGATGCGGGCGGCGGCCTGCAAACCGTTGAGCCGTTCGTGGGTTCGGCGTGAAAGGCGCGCCGACGAGCGCACTCCGTCAATGATTGCGCCGCGCACGCGGTAATTCGCGTAACCGCGGAATGGCACACCGCGCGAATCGTCGAACCGGCGCGCTGCGTCCCACAGGCCTTCCCGACCGAAACTGAGCAGTTCTTCTAGATCAGCGACACCGCCAAGGGTCCGCAAAATCTGGCGAGCGATAATGTCCACCAGCCCCAAGGCTGACGAAAACCGCTCATGAACTTCCGGAGATTCCTTGCTTTCTCCCACGCGGCGGCGACTGTAACAAACTCCGCTGCGCTGCATCACTAGCTTTCGCTGGAGTACCCGCGCGCGAGCGGTTTCGTACGTTCCGGCTTGGTTTCAGGCCCGCCGCTGGGCGTTTCCATGCGCGGTGAGCCGTCATTTTCCAGCACCTCGTTCGTTCATTTGGGTAAATCGCTCAGGTGCGAGAGCGAGGCGCTCGTGCCATATTCTCACTCACGCAATGCTTCGCTGGGGCAGAGTCGCAGTCGCTTATCTCGCCGCAAGCGCGAGTGCGATCGCGGTGGCACTGCTTTGGCGGGGCACGTTGCCGTTCAGCTACGCCGGAGAGCCATGGTTGGCTCTCCCGGCGTTGCTCGAGCACGTGTACAGCCTGATTATTGGGCTCGCCCTCGGCGCGTTGGTCGCGTTCAGCACGCGCATTTTCGTAGCGCGCTACTCCTGGGCTCGGAATCTGCATAGCGAACTGCGCCCGGTCGCGCGGGATCTGAGCGCGGCGGGCATCGTGGCGGTTGCCGCCTTCAGCGCGCTCGGGGAAGAGCTTTGGTTCCGCGGCATCCTCCAGCCGTGGCTTGGGTTGTGGTTGCAAGCGGCGGTATTCGGCATCGTGCATGCGCAGCTCCGTGGTCCCAGCCGTTGGGCATGGATCAGCTGGGCAACAGTGATGGGGCTGGCCTTCGGAGTGATTTTCCAGCTGACGGGCTCGCTTGCCGGGCCAATCGCAGCTCACGCGTTGATCAATTGCCTGAACTTGTCGTACCTCAAGAGCCACGACCCCGAGCCCCGCCGTCGCCCCCTCGGGGGCCTGCTCAGCCAACGCAGTTAGATTTGCCGGCCGATCCCGCGGCTCTGGGACCCAGAACCGCGAACGGAAAAAACTGTCGGCAGCTGATTTTCCGGTTATTTCTAGCCGGCTCTGCGGCTCTGATCACGGATCGTGCAAGGTGCACGTTCGAAGGGGTAGGCTGATCATTCTGTCCACCGAAAAGAACGCATCCAGGATGGCCGAGTCCGACTCGAGTTACCCCGAAGAACGCCCGCGGGTTCTCGTCGTCGACGACGAGAAATTCATCCGCGACATCATCGCCGACTTCCTCGGCATGGAGGGCTACATCGTGCGCACCGCCGAGGACGGCGTGAGCGCGACGAACGAGCTCGAGCGCGCGCGCTACGACATGGTCATCAGCGACCTGAAGATGCCCAAGATGGGCGGGCTCGATCTGCTGCGCGAAGTGGCGCGCACGCATCCGGACACGCTGACCGTGATCATGACCGGGTTCGGCACGGTCGAAACCGCGATCGATGCCATGAAGCGCGGCGCGTACGACTACATCTTGAAGCCGTTCAAGGTGGAAGAGATCGTGCACATCGTGCAGCGCGGGCTGGAGAAGCGCCGGCTCGCGGCAGAAAATCTGCGACTACGCGAAGCGCTATCCCTGTACAAAGTGAGCGAGGCCATCACCGCGAGCCTCTCGCTGGACGAGGTGATCGCGACCGTCGCCGAGAGCGGTCTGAACGAGATCCGCGCGGATATGGTGATGACCTGGCTGGACAACGGCGAGGGAGCCTTTTTCTCGCGCAACGTCAGTTTGGCCAGCGCCTTTCCCGAAGGCGAAGAGGTCGGCGAGTTGAGCGCGCAGGTCGTCGCGGAGCGGCTCAGGCAAGAGAGCTTCTTGGTCGAACACGGCGCGCGCGCCAGAGAGTTGTTCGCCACGCATCCCTCGCGCCAGGTGCAGAGCATCACCATCATTGCGCTCAAAATGCGCGACCGTCTGCTGGGCTGGATCGCGGTGGTTTCGCTCACCGCGAGTAAGCGCTTCGACGAAGGCCAGCGCAAGCTGCTCAGCATCATTGCTTCGCGCGCGGCGGCGGCGATCGAGAACGCTCGCCTGTACGAAGATCTGCAGGCGACTTTTCAACAAACGATCACCAGCCTCGCGCGCACCATCGACAAGATGGACCGCTACACCTCGGGTCACTCCGAGCGCGTGGCGCGCTACGCCGTCAATCTGGCGCGCTGGCTCGGGCTGAATGCCGAACAGATCGAGCACGTGCGGCACTCCGCGCTGATGCACGACATCGGAAAGATCGGCTGCGTGATGAACTTGAACAAGACCGGCAAGCTCACCAGCCAAGAATACGAAGTGTTCAAGCGGCACCCCACGTATGGCCGAGAGATCTTGGACCCGATCAAGTTCTTGCAGCCGGTAATTCCCGGCGTGCACCTGCACCACGAGCGCTGGGACGGCCGAGGCTATCCGCTCGGGCTCGCGGGCAACGACATCCCGCTGATCGCGCGGATTATCGCCGTCGCCGACACCTACGACGCGATGACGAGCGATCGCGCTTATCGCCGTGCATTGCCGCACGAAGTCACGGTCAACGAGATCTTACGCTGCTCGGGTTCTCAGTTCGACCCGGACGTAGCCAACATCTTCACCGAACAAATCGACGGCCTGCGCAGTGAACTCGTCGATTCTGGTGCCAAGATCCCGGAATGACGAGCGAGCGAGATCTGCGAGCCTTTTGGCTCGGACGCGCAGCGTACGAACCGGTGCACGCGCTGCAACACGAGTTGCAAGAGGCACGCAAGGCCGGGCGCATCGCGGACACGGTGTTGTTCGTCGAGCACGAACCGACGATCACGCTCGGTCGCGGCGCGACGGTCGAACACTTGCTGACCTCTGAAGCGGCACTGGCCGAGTCGGGCATCGCCTTGGTTTCGACGGGTCGCGGCGGAGACGTGACACTGCACGCGCCGGGACAGCTCGTGTGCTACCCGATCATCGATCTGCATCCCGACCGCATGGACGTGCGGCGCTACGTGAAAGACCTGAACCGCGTGATGATGGGGCTCGCGCAGAGCTACGGCATCGATAGCGGCACGATCGAAGAGTACATCGGCTTGTGGGCAGACCAAGCCGACCCGAGCGCCTGGCCCGGCGTCGAAGCCGCGCGTACTCCGGTCAAGATCGGCGCGATCGGCGTGCGCATCTCGCGCTGGGTGACGATGCACGGCTTCGCCTTCAACCTGAGCACTGATTTGTCGCTGTTTCGGCTGATCGTGCCCTGCGGAATCAGCGAATTTGGCGTCGGTTCGGTGGCCTCGCTCACGGGCACCGCGCCCAGCGTCGAGAGCGCCGCACAGCGCGCATTGCCGATCCTTGCACAGGTGTTCGGCTACGAAACGCCGGAGCTGCGCGCTGCGACGATCAGCACGTTGGCGAACGGCGTGCCCTCGGACGCGCCGAGCACCTCACAAGAAAAGCCGTTACCCGTCAGCTGATCGACGATTTGTCGCGCCGGGCGATAATGACGCCCAGCGCGACCGCGGTTGTAGCCCGAGATCTTCGCGATCCACTCGAACGCGCGCGTGATGGTGCTACGCGCAGCGTCGCCCGCGTCCAGCTCACGGATCACGATTCGACCACTCGGGACGCAACGCACAGCGCGGCGCAAAAGCTCGTCCTGATCGGGTAGCGTGAGGTAGTGCAAGACATCGAGCAGGAGCAACGTGTCGAACTCTCGCTGCGGAAGCTCGAGCAGGTCGCACGTTTCGAAGTGCGCAGTGTCACCGCCCGCTCGCCCGGCGATGTCGATCTTGCGGGCGTCCGAGTCGAAGCCATAGAGCTCCCGGCACCGGCCCAATTCCTGCAAGAATAGCCCGAATTGGCCGCGTCCAGCGCCGGCGTCCAGCACTCGTCCCAAGTCACCACGCAGTTCGGCCAACAGGCGCGTCAGCGGATCGGTGTTGAGTTTCATCGCGACGTAGATTCGGTCACCCACGGGAGCCGAGTGATAACGCCGAATCGTGCGTTGCAGCGCGGAGTCACGATCGTTGTCTCGCTCGTCGTCTTTCGTAGTCGTGTCGGTTGCGCCGCGCTTGCGTGCGATCGCATATGCGATCGCGCTGCCGGCCGCCCCGAGCACTAGTCCGACGATGACGCTGCCGATGCCAGCCTGCAAGACAAACCCCAAAATCCCGGTCTGCCTCGCGCGTTGCAAACTGAACGCCGCGTGATGCCCGGAGCTCACTAGTGAGCCGACCTCTACTTCCAGGGTGATCAAGAACGGCGCGACCAACGGATTGGAAATGTTGGCCACCAGATAGGCCAACACCAGATCCAGACCGAACGGCAAGCAAACCAACGAACAGAGTACGAAATGCAGGCCGTACACGGGCAGGCAACCGATGAACAGTCCGAGCGCGACGGCCAACGAAACGCGCGCGGGAGACTGCCGCTCACCGCGCAAACGACGCCAAATACGGGCCAAATGGCGGCGCACGGCGAACTCATCCCTCAGCACGCAGTGCACTGGCATTGCCAGCGGTGCGTGCTTTCGAGACATAGGCAGAGGCACGTGCTGCAGCCCGAGCCGAACTGGCAAGAAGGCACGTCGAGCGAGCAAGCTTGCCCGTCCAGATCACTCGACGTCGGCACGCGACAAACCTCCGGCCTCGACCTGCACTCGCTGTCGACGGGCTGAATCACCTGGCGACCCTCAGCGGGGCAAGAGCAAATCGCCTGCGCGCACTGGAGCTGGGACCGCTCACCCGTCCAAGTGTTGCAACAAATGCGGTCCGCGGTGGGGCTGGGCGCGGTGGGGCCAGCGTCGGACGCATCGGGCACGGACGAGGCATCGACTGGCGCTGCGGCATCTATCCCAGAATCGACGTTACCCGCTCCCGCGCGACTTGCGGGTGGCGCCGACTCTTTGTTGGCAACACCCCCACACGCAGCGACAACGCACGCCGAAGCGAACGACCAAAGCGCAATCCGCGCCCCCAACGAGGAGCGCGCGACACGCTGATTGCGCGAACGCTCAGGCATCAGGCGGGAGGATGGACCGAGTTGCGCTGCTGCGTCTGTGCGATCTTCAAGTACATCTGCGCGCCCTTATGGTCGACATCGCGCTCGATTACCGCCTGAAATTCCTCGATCGCAGCAGAGTGTTCGCCGGCAGACAGCAGCGCCACGCCGAGCAGCACCCGCGCCTGCACGTAGTTCGGGTTGTATTGCTTGGCGATTTCGAGCTGTTCTCGCGCGCGGTCTTTTTGGCCCATGTCGCGATACAGCGTGGCCAGCCGCGTGCGCAGATCCACGAACGACGGACACAGCGCAACCGCGCGCTCGAGCTCGATCACCGCTTCTGCGGGCATGCCTGCGTCTTGATACGCTTGGCTAGTCTCGGCGTGCATGTTCGCGATCTTGCCCATGGCGAACGGATCCATCGGTCCATCGGCGCCGCCCGCACGACCGCGAATGCGCGCGTAGATCTCACGCGCCGAATCGTACTTACCGAGATCGTTGTACGTGACCATCAAGTTCAGCTGCGCTTCCGTGTAGTTCGGGTTCAGCGCCACGGCTTTCTCGAAGTACTGCTCCGCCTGCCCGAAGTCGCCGTGCGCGTGCGCGATCACGCCGAGCATGTCGAACACGTCGGCAAAACGATCCGTCTGCTGGACGACTTGCTTGAGTAAGTATTCTGCCTTGTCGAACTCGCGCTTCTGATAGTGCTCGCGCCCCAAGAGCAGCAGCTGCTTCAGATGGTCGTCCATAACGGCAGTCTGTTTCAAAGGGCGAGGGTGTGAAAGCCCCGCGAACCGATCGCGCTTTCTCACCCAGAAATGCCGAGATCCGTGGCTGTGGCGCATTACAACACCGGAAGTATTTTTCAAGTATCGGTTATTGCGACAGATTCCGGCTCGCGTTCCAGCGCGCCGCCGCTCACCGCACTTGCCCCGCTCGGCGTGCACTGCTACCCCGCGTCCGTGCCCTCTTCTCCGGGAGCCGGAGGATCACGTCACGTAGGCCGTGTCGTCGATCCTTCAGTACGCGACGACGGAGATCCTGAACCCGATCTTCAATTGGCGTCGGAAGTCGCTGCCCAGGACGAGGCAGCGCCGGATGAATTTGCGCGCGCTTTGCGTCACGAAGGCGGCGAGCGAGCGCGCGAGCGGCTCTTGGCACGCGCCCAGGCGGCCCGGCCGGACGCTGGGGGTGAGTCCCCGGTGCACGGAGGGCTGGATGAGATCGGCCGGTCGGAAGTGCGCGCTCCCGATGATGGCGAGCTCGAAGCCGTCGGAAGCGCCGGAACTCGGGCGCCCTCCAGCTCCGCGCTATCCACGCGAGCCGTCAATCAGCTCTCGCCGACGCTGATCGCGCTCTTCGGCACGCTGATCGGCATCGCCACGGTGCTCACGCTGATCGCGCTGTTGATCAGCCTCGACCGACAGCGCTCCGCTCCGCTCGGTAAAACCGCGAGCGCGCCTGCAGCCAGCGTCAGTGCGCCGCCGATCGACACTCCACCCGCGGTACCCAAGCGGGCGCGTCAGAAGGTGCCGGGCCCATGGCGCATCTCGGACAGCAAAGGCGATTCGAATCTGCGAACGGTGGAAGGCAAGGTCTCGACCGATCCGTTCATCAAGGCGCTGAGCGGCGCAGGCGTGCCCGAGAAAGAGGCGTATCGCGTGCTCACCGCGATGAAGGGCGTGCGCGACTTCGACAAGTGCAACAAGTCCGACCGCTTCAGCGCGCTGCTCGAACGTGGCTCATCGCGACTGAAGGCGTTCGAATACACCGTCACCCCCGAAGAAATTTACCAAGCCCGCGAGGGTGACGACGGCCTGCTCAAAGGCAGCAAGCTCGATCTGAAGGTCGAGCGCAATCAGATCACCGGTGCGCTGGTCTACGACGGTAAGAACTTCGACACTTCCGCCGAGCGAGCCGGCTTCGATAGTGGGCTAGGGCACGTCGTTGCACTGGCGCTTCAGGGTCACTTGTCGATGGACGAGCTGGAGCGCGGCGATCGGCTGCGCCTGATCGGCCAAGAGGTCACGGTATTGGGCGAATTTGCGCGTTATACCGGGATCGAAGCGATCGAAGTCGTGCCCGCCAATCCGAAGCGCGAAGCCTTGCGCGTGTACTATTACGACGATGCCAGCTTGCGCGGCTACTACGACGCTGCCGGCAAGAGTCCGTACGAGGGCGGTTGGCGCAAGCCGATCCCCGGCGCAGCGATCACCTCGTCCTTCAATCCGCGACGCATGCACCCGATCTTGCACAAGGTCATGCCGCACATGGGCACCGACATCGGCGCGCCGCTCGGTACACCGGTCGGGGCTTCCGCGCCTGGGTCGGTGAGCTACATCGGGCCGGGCGGCCCCGCGGGCAATTTGTTGAAGGTGATGCACGCGAACGGCATCGAAACCGGCTACGCGCACCTTTCGCGTTACGTGGCAGGCATCAAGGTCGGTGACAAAGTGAAGCGCTTGCAGACCATCGGCTATGTGGGCTCCACCGGTCGATCGACAGGTCCGCATTTGCACTTCAGCGCGCAGCGCGACGGCAAATTCTTCGACGCCGAAACGCTGAACTTGGACGGCATGCGCGTTTTGACCAAAGAGCAGCGCGAGCAATTCATGGCCGTGGTGGCCAAATACAACCCGCTCTTGGACGCGATCACGTTGCCGGCGCCCCTGGCCGGCGCTGGCGTGACCGTGAGCGAACCCGCGGCTGCGAACTCGACGGTCGTCGCGCCCGCCGCGAGCGCAGACGATCCGAGCCTGGCCGAAGGCGCAGCTGAAGTAGACGCACCCGGCAATGCCAGCGCAAAGCCGAGCGCAGCCACGCCGCCCGACGCTAGAGATGGCGCTACCAGCGGGAATGCCCCGGGCAATTCCATCTATCTGAGCGACAAAGAGCTGCTCAAGATGCAGTCCGCGACGGACGAGGGCGAGGTCTCGGAGTAACCGACAGCGTGAGCACGAACAAGCTCCCATGGGGCAACGCGTCTTCCACCGACACGCCGCCGCCGTGAGCTTCAGCGATGTGCTTGACCAGCGCGAGCCCAATGCCACTGCCGCGCACTTGCTTACCGAACGCCGTCTTGCCGCGCACGAAGCGCTCGAAGATGCGCCGGCGGTCTTCGACGGGGATGCCAGCGCCCTGATCGGCGACGCGAATTTCGATCTGAGTGTCTTGGCGTCGCACGGTGATGCTGACGAGCTCGCCATCAGGCGCATATTTGAGCGCGTTGTCGACGAGGTTGATGACCGCGATCTCGATCGCACGTTCGTCGAGATCGACGAGCGGCAAATCCTCCGCAACGCTGAGTTCCAGCGCGATCTGTTCGCGTTCGGCGCGCACGCGACAAGCTTCCACCGCCCGCGAAACGACCTCGCCCACGCGGCCCGAGCTGAACTCGTACGCGGCCTTGCCACGTTCTACCTTGGCGAAGTCGAGCACGTTCTCGATCAGCGCGCCCAAGCGCTCGCTCTCGCTGACGATGATTTGTAGGTACTGCCGACGCTTTTCGTCGTTTTCGACGCGCCCGCTCTCCAAGAGCTCGCCAAACATACGCACGAGCGAGAGCGGTGTCTTCAGTTCGTGCGAAACATTGGCAACGAAATCACTCTTCAGGTTGGAGAGTTTTCGTTCACGCTCGGCGGCCACCAAAATCACCGCTAGGCCGGCGATCACCACGATCCCCGAGAGGCCAACCAGCACCATCTCCAGCACGCGCCGGCGCGCCACTGCCGCGGCCAGCTCCTCGGCTGAGGTCATGGACACGTTCAGCGTCCACTTGTACAGAGTGGTCTCGAAGGGTCGTCCGAGCGTAAGCCCACCGCGGCTCAACGGCGGACCGAACACGATGCGCCCCTCGCCGTCGACCACGTTGACACGGCTCTGCTGGGCGTCGGAATACAGCGCGGGAAACACGTCGTGAACGATGCGCGGCACGTCGTGCCACACCACGACCAAATAATGCCGACCGCCTTGCAGCTGCTCCCAGTGACTGAGCAGGTAAGCCTGACCGCGCACGCTCTTGTGCAAATGGCGCAGCTCGTCGACGGGCGTGCGCTGCAGCTTCATCTCACCGAGCATGGCGTGCACCAACAAATGCGTGAAGCGCTCGTGCTCGGGGCCCGGCGCGCGCGACGCGACTGCCACCACGTCCCGCTGGGGCGAGCTCAGGTCGAGCAGCATGACCGCGCGCACGGTCGGCGTCTGCAACGCGGCGGACTCGAGCCATTTTGCACCAAAGCCTTCGCGTTCCCGCACGTCGATCACGGAGCGGACCACGTTGTCCTGCTCGATGATGCGCTTGTCGAGGCGGTCGGCCTTTTCATTGGCCAAGAGCAACGTGGCTTCGATCACCGATTGCTCGCGCAGCTTCTCCAGTTGAAAACTGGAACGGAACATCACGCCCGCGAGCACCAACACTGCCAGCACGATGACTGGCAGCAGGAGGAACGTGAGTAGGCGCTCGCGTCTGGGTCGGTCCGCCATGTCCGTTGAGTCCGCAGGGAGAGGTTAGCCGAGTTAGCCGAGACCGGGGCGTAATGCCCGCGCTACACAGGCGACAGAACGACGTCGGCGCTCAGAACGATCGGCTTCTTGCTCAAGAACGCCGCAAATTGCTCGCAGATGTAGTCGAGTGCGTGCAGCTCGCTCTGGTGGAACGGGATGTCCCCATGCGGATTGGCGATCTCGATCAAACCCAAGTAGCGGCCGCTCAGTTGCGCGCCGCCACACAGCACCGCGCGCGGGGCCACGCCCAGCGACTGCCAGCGCGGGCCGGTAAAGCGAGGGTCGTCCGTCGCGTTCTTCACCGACACGGCGTGCGTGGTGCGCATCACCGATCGCACCAATGGATCTTGGTCCGACATGCGCTGGAGCAGCACACTACGCGCGTTCGGCCCCTTGGCGCGCACCACCACGAAGTGGCCGGTGTTGATGTCGAAGACGTGGATCAACACGCCTTCACAAGGCAAGAGCTCGTTGAGCACCGAGAGCACGAACTCCGCGCCCTCCGCGACGTCGGTCGCGAAGTGCAGGTCGTGCATGATCTCGAACAGTTCACCGATCAGATCCTCACCCGCACGGCGACGCCCTTCAGCCGCGATCCGCGGACGCGATCCGCGCTCGGCCGATACGGGGTTCGACGCCGCAGGCGCCGCAGGCGCTTCGAAGGTGAGCTCGAAGCTCGGCGCGGGCGCGGGTGGCGCTTCCACAACCGCGGGCGGCGTTTCCGCGACTGGCAGGCGCCCGCCTTCCACGACCGCGACGGACGGCTCGACCACGGGCGGCTCGACCGCGGGGGCACGCGCACCTTCCACGACCGTCACGGGGGGTTCGACGACCGCGGCCACTGATTCCACGGCAGCAGGAGGCGGCGCTTCGACAACCGGGGCACGCCCACCTTCCACGATTGGAACGGCTGCCTCAGCAATCGGTGCAGGCACGGGCACGTTGATCGGTACCGTGACGGGCAGCTCGGCGTTTGCCGGAGCGGGCTCGGCGATCGCCGCGGGCTCGGCGATCGGACTCGCAGCCGTGGGCGCGGGTTCCGGCATCGGAGCAGCAGCAGCGACGGGCGCTGACGTTGCTTCGTCGATCGGAATTTCGAGATCCGCCGCGGGCGCGGGAGCGGCTTCGTCGATCGGGATCTCGACCTCCATCGACGGCGCGGAGTCGTCGATCGGAATCTCCACATCCACCGCGGGAGCCGGCTTTTCCGGCACCGGCGCGGGCGGAATGGAAGAAATCACCACCGGACGCATCGGCACGACGGGTGCCGATTCGGGGATGACTGAAGCGGGCCCTTGCGACGCAACGCCATTCGACGAAGGGGGAATCGAGTCACGCGCAGGGGGGATGCGCGAAACAGGCGCCATGGCCTCGTCGCCGAAGCCGGGGAACGCCAGCACGGGTGCACCGCGCCAATCCTTCCAGGCGAAGGTCGCGAGCGGCGGGCGTTCTGGCCGGCGCTTGAACGCGTGATCGAACACTGCGAGCTGCACGAACTTGCCAGGCGGACGATCCTCGATCGCGGCTCGCGTCGCCTGATAGCGATCTAGAAGGAGCGCCTCGACTTCGTCCCGTGTTCGGCCGGGTTCGACGGCGTAGGCGAACTCGCGATAGGTGATCGGACTATCCGCACGGGGTTCTTCCGCCCGTTGACGGACCAGCTCGAACGGCGGAACACGCGGTGGCGCTGGCCGTTCCGGAGGCGACCCGAGATTGCCTGGCACCGGCGGCGCAGGCGGCACGGGGTCGTCCGGCACGACGAGCTGCGACGCGCGTGGCGGCTCCGCGAGTACCGGGCGTGGCGGCGCAACCGAGGCCGGGCGCGGCGCGTGCGAAGAAGGACGCGGCACGGGGCTGGAAGTTGCAGCTGACGATCCGGACGGCGGTGCGAGGGAGGTCGTGAACGGCGTGGGCGCGAGCGACGTCGCATACACGCTCGGTGGCGCGACCGACTCACCCACGCGCGGGCGGCTCGCTCGCTCGGCCTTGTTTGCGTGCTTTCTAGATGCCTCTCCGCTACCCGTCAGCGGCGCGTCGGCCGGGGCCTCGTTGATCAAATAGCGAAGCTTGAGGGCCGGATCGACCGCGCGGTAGCCACGGTCGAGGAGCTCGATCGAAAACTTGGACAGGGCGCCCGTGTCGCCACGCAACTTGCGAGCCTCTTGCAACGCGGCTTGCCATTGCTTCGCTTCGACGCAGTATTCGTCCGCGACACCGTTCTCCCCTACGCGGGACACTTCAACGAACCAACGCATATCCGTTTCGAACTCGAGCCCGCTTGCGAGGGACCGCGTGTAGTAGAGCGCCAGAAGGCCGCTGCCGCAAGCTCCAAGCGCGAAAAACAAGGCTCGCGCGCGAGACTTAGCAAGCGTCTTTCATCCAACCGCCCGCACCGAACGCTCCGCCTTGGCTGGCCCTCTCCGGGTACTTTCCCGGAGTATTGCCGTCAACATGACGATTTGTGGCGGAGAAACCGCGCGGAAATCGGAACTCGCATAACTCTAGCCCGGGCGATGGTAAATGGCGCGCGGCGGCCATGCCCGAAATCGAAAAATCCCCCGAGCACTTCGCTTCGAACGAGAGGCGAGCACGCGCGCTCGACAAGTTCGCGCGCGTCGCTCGCTTCGAGCCGCTCGCGTATCTGCTGTTCGCCGGCGCGTGCACGCTGTTCGTTGCGTGCAAATTCTACGCGTCACTCAAGCTACAGACGCTGCACGCCTATGCCTGGGCGCGTCCAGACGTATACCCGATGCTCGCCAAAGAGCGGGTGCTCGGCACTTGGTCAGCGCCGCTCGACGACGTCTTCATTCATTTCGATTTTGCGCGCGAGACCGCGCGCGGTAGGCCTTTTCAGTGGTCGCAGGGCGCGGGCTACTCGAGCGGGGGCACGAGTCTCTTGTACCCGTTCGTGCTCGCCGTGGGTTATCTACTCGGCTTTCGCAAACTCGATCTGATGGCGTGGGCCGCAATCGTCGCTTGCGTGTCCGTGTTTGCGTTGCTGATCGCAGCACGCCGCTTGTGTGCCGGCTTGCCGCGCGCAGCCACTTATCTACTGCCGCCGTGCGTGCTGTGTGTGGGCGCGCTCGATTGGTCGCTGTTCAGCGGCATGGAGGTAGCGCTGTTCCTCGCGCTTTGGGGCGGCGCAGTGATCGCTTGGGACGACCTCTCACAGCTCGCCTCGAAACGCGACGTGAGCCTGAACAAGCCGGCCGCCTTGCTCGGTTTCTGGGGCGCGAGCATCGTGGCAACGAGGCCCGAGGGCGCCGCGGCACTGCTGGTTTTGGCCGTGTCCGCGATTTGGCCAGCGCGGAAACGCGCCCCCCGCGAAGTATTGAAGCTATTGCTGCTCACGGGCACGCCAGCACTGTGCGTACTGGTCGCGCACGGCGTCGCCAATCGCATCCTCACCGGTGAATCGACGGCCGCGGGCGCGCTGGTCAAACTCGAGATGAACCACCCCTTCTTCACGCCGCAGGCGGTGTGGGACGCCTGGGTGTTTCACCTCAAGTACCAAATCTTGCGCGTCACGCAGTATCACTTTTCCGATACGCCAGCCGCGGGTTGGCTTGCGTGGGTCCTCGCCGTTGCGCCGTGTTTCTTTGCGAGCACGCGACGCGCGGCGATAGTGCTGTGGGCGAGTTTGATCAGTTGGATGATGATCGTCGCCTTGAATGGCCAGGTGCGCTGGCAGAACGAGCGTTACTCCATGCCCGCCGTGGCCTGGCTGCTGCTCGCGTCGACGCTCGGGCTCGCGGTGCTACTCACTCACGCCTATCGCTCGCGAAAGACTTGGAGCTACGCGCTCGCCGCGCTGGCCATCCTCGACGCGGGCTGCTTTGCGTACCACCAAGCGCCACGGTTTCGCGAGCAGCTGTGGTTCTTTGGGCGAGCGTCGCGCAATATTTTGGACCAGCACCTCACGGCGGGCGCGCTCATCCGCCACGATGCCGCCCTGCAATCCAAGCGCGTGCTGGTCGGTGACGCGGGCGCGATCCCTTACGCCTCTGACGTACCAGCGCTGGACGTGATCGGCCTCGGCGGCTTTCGCGGCTTACCTTTCGCGCGCGCAACGCGCACCAACATTGCCGCCGCCGTGGAGCTGATCGAGCGCATCCCAGCCGCAGAGCGTCCGGACTTACTCGCGATCTACCCCAGCTGGTGGTCGGACTTTCCGCTCTGGTTCGGTAGCCGCGTGGGTGAAGTGCCGGTGCGCGGCAATGTCATCTGCGGTGGTGCGAGCAAAGTCTTGTATCGGCCGCGCTGGGAGCCCCTCGAGCGCAGCGGGGTTCCGTTCTCGCTCGCACCCGGCGACCGCGTGCTCGATTCGGTCGATCCAGCCGACTTGGTGAACGAGAAAGAGCACCACTACACACTTTCGGTGAAGCACATCGGCTTCGTGTTCATGAAGCTGCTGCCCAATCCGACGCGTCCACGTGAGGATTTGTGGGACGCCGCGCGCATCGTGCCTCCGGGCGTGAGCGAATCATTCCAACTGCGCAATCTGGCCCCCAGCAAGCCTCTGGTCTTGATCTTGCGCAGTGCTCCCACCCAGAAAGCCGAGTTCGACGTGCTATCTTCGGGTAAGACGCTGGGGCACGTGCAATTGACTGCAAACGATGGCTGGGTCGAAACTCGCGTGACACTGCCACCGCCCGGTGCGACCGAACTGACGCTCGAACTCGGCGCGAGCAAGACGGAGCGCGCGCTGTTTCAAATCTGGGCGGTATCCGCCCCTTGAACTCACCCTACACGACGCTCGGCTTGCCGCCGGATGGCGTCGCGTGGACCGCACTCGCGCTGGCTTCTGCGCTCGTTCCGCTGCTTCATCCGCGCGCGCGACGAGCGCTGAGCCCGCAGCTGTCGATCCGGTTCGTCGTGCCCGCGTTGGCGATCGGCGCAGCGCTCTTGTCGGTCGGCTACGTGAGTTACTACCTGCGCGGGGGACCGCGCATCATCGATGCCACCAGCTACTACTTACAAGCTCGGGCAATTGCGCATGGCTACTTCGCGTTTCCGGTAGCCACGCCGATCGGTTCGTTCGGTGGCCGTTTTCTGCTGCCCAGCACACCCCATTCGCTGTCCGTGATTTTCCCACCTGGCTACGCGACGGTGCTCGCGGCAGGCTTCTTGGTGCATGCGCCGATGCTCATCGGCCCGGTGCTCGCCGCGCTGCTCGTCTTGGCGACCTATGCGCTCGCCAGCGAAGTGAGCGGACGCGCGGACATCGCGTGCGTCGCTGCAGGAGCATCCGCCTTGTGCGCCGCGCTGCGCTATCACACGGCCGACACCATGTCGCACGGACTGTGCGCGCTGCTGCTGTGCACAGGCATGCTCACAGCGATTCGTGCTCGGCGCTGGGACGCAGTCTCGAGCGGCTTCGCTTTGGGCTGGCTGATTGCGACACGGCCCGTCACTGGAGCAGTCGGCGTCATCCTTGCGCTCGCGCTCATGCCACGGCGCGCACGACAGTGGGCTTGGTTCGGCGCGGGACTCGCGCCGGGTATCGCGCTACTCGTGCTCTATCAACGCGCGGCAACGGGTAGCTTCTTCGGCTCGACACAGCTCGCCTACTACGCTTTGGCCGACGGCCCACCGGGCTGCTTTCGCTACGGCTTTGGCCGCGGAATCGGCTGTCTGTACGAGCACGGGGACTACGTGCGCGCGCGCTTGGCGAACGGCTACGGCATCCGTGAAGCACTCGGGCTCACCTTGCGGCGGCTCGCCGTGCACTGCATCGACATTGCCAACGCGGCTCCGCTCGCGCTGCTTTGCCCAGTGGGCGCGTGGTTCGCGCGCGCGGACCGTCGAGTGCGCGCGCTGTTCTTCGCTTGTGTCGGTGTCATGCTCGCGTACGCGCCATTCTACTTCGATGGCAGCTACCCCGGCGGTGGCACTCGGCTCTTCGCCGATGTGCTACCGCTCGAACACGTGCTGCTCGCGATCGCTTTGGTGCGACTCGAATGGAGCGCCATCGCGCTACCGCTTTCACTCGCTGGCTTCGCGCTTCACGCGAGTTTCGCGCATCGCGCACTCGCAGAGCGCGATGGTGGTCGACCGATGTTCGAGTCGGACGTCGTGCAAAGGGCTCACCTCGATCACGCATTGGTATTCGTCGACACTGACCACGGCTTCAACCTCGGCCATGATCCGGGTCAACTCGACGCGAACACGCAAGTCGTCGTCGCGCGTTACGAACGCGATGCGCATGATTGGTTATTGTGGGATCGACTGGGGCGGCCCCCGAGCTACCGCTATTCGTACGATGCCGGCGCGAAGGTCGCGCAGGGCAAGCTCGCCGCATACGTCCCCGCCACGAGCACTGCGTTGCGCTTCGAGGGCGAAGCCGAGTGGCCACCGCTGGCGGTCGCGAGGGGCTGGGTCCTGCCTGACTTCATCCCGTGTGCGTCGAACGGCCGTGGGCTGCGCCTCCGCCCGAACGAGCCTTCCGTCGGCGCCTCGCTCGACTTCGAACTGCCACTTCCCGCAGGTCGACCCCTCGGTGTGCTCCGCCTCGGTTGGTTCTCCCCTCCCGGCCCACGAACCAAACTGCGCCTGGTTCTTGGTAAGGAGCCTACACTGATCAGAGAGTTTGAGTTGAGAGAGGAGGGCTGTGGCGTGGTTGAGTGGGCTGGGCTCCAGTTGGGGGGAGACGCGGTCAGAGCCCAGCTCGAGGCCTCGCGAGAAGGCGTCTTCGACTACATCGAGGTCACGGGGGAGGCAGCGGAGTCAGCGCTCGGCCGCCCTTCCAGCGCACCTTAGGCAACAGGCAGCTCCCGGTGTGTTCCTGAAAAGGCGTTGACAATTGAGGCGTTAGAGCAGAGCCTTAGGACATTGTTGAGCCGAGGGAGGCAGCGAGCAGATGACCAAAAGTGAGCTCATCGAGGCCATTGCCGCCCGAGGCGAGCTGACCAAGGCCCGAGCAGAGATGGTCGTCAATTGCGTGTTCGACGCAATGACCGAAGCGCTGCAACGTGGCGAAGGCATTGAGATCCGCGGCTACGGTAGCTTCACGGTGCGCCCCTACAAGCCGTACGCAGGGCGGAATCCCCGCACTGGACAACCCGTGCCGGTTCCTGCCAAGCGCTTGCCGTTCTTCAAGGTCGGCAAAGAGTTGAAAGAGCTCGTCAATGCCAGTCGTCACACGCCGATCACGGGCGGCGACGAAGGCGACGACGATGATGACGACGACGACTCAGACGACTGAGCATCGGCACGCCATCGTAAAAACGCCAATGTTCGCTCGCACCCGCTGGCTGCCGTTGACGGCAGTGTGGGCGCTCGCCTGTGCAGCCCCCGCGGACAAGCCGTCAAAGCCGCCGGTCTCCGCACCAGTGACGCCACTTCACCGTGGGCCACTGACGGACTTCATTCCTTCTGCTGGTCTGCGCTGGCTACTCCTGATCAAGCCGCAGCAGCTTCTGGCCCGGCCGGAACTCGCACAAGCGATCTCGCAGATCATTCCAACTTCACGCTTCGAGGCTTTCGCGGACTCGAGTGGCGTCGATCTGCGAGTTTTGTCGGAAGCCGGCGTTGCAGGATTTCCTTACTCGACGCTGTATCTCGCCGAGTTGCCCCATGGAGTCGCAGCACTCGCGCGCGCGCGATTCGGGGAGCGGTTGCTGGCTGGAGCGGTGAGCAAGCAGCCGCACCCAGGGCTCACTCGCATCACCGGCGTGATCGGACAAACACCCGAAACGCTGCTCACTATCGATGATCGCTTGCTCGCGGTCTCGGTTGGCGATCCCGTGCCGGCGAAAATCGCCGAAGCTTACGCGCGAGAGCGACTAACGCGTTCGCCACCCGCCTTGCACGGGGCCGCACTGTCGACGCTCCCAGAGCTCGCGTCGAGCAACGTGGCGGTCCTGTTCGCGCCCGGTCCGTTCGCGGATGAGTGGCAGCGCGCTGCGGGCGGACTGCTCCAATCCACCGTGGCTATCGCGATCACAGTGCAGCCAATTGGAAGCGGCAAAGTTGCCACGACGCTCTACCTGACGGGAGCTTGGGAAGAGTCGGAACGCGATGCGGCGAGTCGACTCGGCGCCGCCTGGTCAGCGTTTGCGCGAAGCTCGGCAGGGCGTCTGTTCGAACTCAACGAGCTTGCGGAGATCAGCACGAGCCCGGATGTGTTGCGCTTACGCGTAGACGTCGAGCTCGATGCGTTAGTCCGCGGACTCCGCGCTTCGGTTCTGGCTGACCTCTCGCAAATCCTAAATTTGCCGCCCAAACCGCCACAATCAAGCGGACCAAACTCGTCTGCACCGGCGCCAATTCCCTGAACCGATCACGAGTGCGAGCGTGTAGGACAACCACTTAGGTTCACACAGGCGTTGCTCACTCGTAGCCCAAGCCGCATGTCGCCGCTCGCGCAGAAACGCTTAGAACGCGTGGCGGAGCATGCTCGCTTGGCGAGTATGCGAGTGCGACTGAAGCTGCTTGATTGACCAAAGACACGATAAAGTGCTAGGACTCCCCGGTGCTGCACTGCGGCGGTCGGGTAGAAGCTAGGACGGCCTTCGCGTGAGTGCAGGAGGGTTATTCGTCCGTGATTGGCGCTAACGCACGATGCGTGAGCAGGAGCCAATTGCGGCGCAGCGAAGGTGCGCGCGCCTCGGTGGGCATCGCACCTTCGCTCCCATACGAGAGGGAAATCGTCGGTGAATACAGCAGAAGTCGTCAAGGGCTACACGTTCAAACCTGGTGATATGGCAGTGCACCCGGCGCACGGCGTCGGTGAGGTGGAGCGGCTCGAGGATCGCGACCTAGGCGGAAGAAAGACGATTTGTTACGTAATCAAGATCAAGGACAGCGGGCTCAAAGTCATGGTGCCCACTGAAGCGGCGTCACGAGTTGGGCTTCGTCCGGTGATGAAGAAGAAGGAAGCCCAAAATATCTTGGAGATCTTGAAGGCCCCGGAAGTCGCAGTCGATCTCCAACCTTGGAATCGCCGCTTTCGCGCCTACACGGAAATGTTGAAGAGCGGGCTGCCGTCGGAAATCGCCAAGGTCCTTCGGGACATGTACCGACTGAAGTTCGACAAGGATCTGTCTTTTGGCGAGCGGCGTTTGCTCGACCAAGCGCGCAGCCTCCTCGTCCAAGAATTGGCCCTGGCCCGTAAAGTCCTGCCTTCCGCGATGGAAGGTGAGATCCAGCAGATCTTCTCCGCATAAACGCCTCGAGACATTGCAGTGGCAGCGAGTCGGGGCAACCCGACTCCTGCCTGAGCCGAGGCGTGGGCTTTAGGGCGGTCGATAGCGGCCGTTCTACAGGCTCATGGAAACTCGGGAGATGCTCGCGTTCGGCCACTTTCGACGCGAAGAGCGAATGGCGCTGTCGGTAGCCGCGGAACAAGCAGCCTTCACGCTACACGCGGAAGACTCGCCGGAAGACGCGGGGCGCTGGCTCGAGTCCCACGAAGCAATGGCGATGTTGCTCGATACCGAAGCATCCGAGTCACTCGCAGTGCAGACGCGCAGCAGCGCGAAGCACGCGCGGCTTCCAATCATCGCGCTCTCCCGCGAAATGGGCGATTTGTCCTTCAGCGACGCGTTCAGCTGGGGCGCGGACGACGTGTTGCCGCTACACGGCACGCGCCCCTTGCTCACTCGGTTGCGCTCATTGCCTCGTGAAGCGGGCACACTCCCAGCGTCCACCCGTGGCACCGCGCTGATCGCCGAGAGCGACAAGACACGACGCACGGTGGTTGGTCGCGTGCTGCGCAACGCGGGCTACTCGGTGATGTTCGCTGTCACGAAAGAAGATGCGGCGAGCTTTGCGCAACAACAAGAGATCGCGCTGGCCGTGCTGAACGCCGAGCTCGCCGACGACTACACGACCACGATCAATCTCGCGCGCAGCGCCGGCAGCAAAGCGAACTTCATCGTCTGCGCAAACCCCAAGGATTTGAAGGCCATCCGCGCCTCGCTCGAGGGCATCGTCGGCGTCGGTGTGATCGACGCATTCGCGCCGCCAGAGAACGTGCTGTTCGCGTCGAACGACCTCAAGGGCGGCGCGATCAACAACCGTCGGAGCCCGCGTATCCTTTATGGCACGACCGTGTCTTTTCGCGGCGCGGGCCGCGAAAAAGACGACTACGGCTTCACGTACAACATCAGCGAAGGCGGTCTGTACGTGCGCACGCTCGCGCCGCCGGAAGATGACGAAGTCTGGATCGAGATGGCGCCGCCGCGCAGTGAGCGCCGCGTGCGTTTAGTCGGCAAGGTGGCCTGGCGTCGGCGCTTCAATCACAACGAAAACGCGACCGTGCCACCGGGTTTCGGTCTGAGCATCATCGACGGCGCCAAAGCCGATCTTCAAACCTGGAACGACGCCTACAGTACGATTTCCGCCGCCCTCGGCTGAGTTCGCGCGCGGCGTCAACGAGCGGACCACGCACCAGGGTGATCTCACCCAGGCTGATCGCACCCTGGGTGCGGGCGATGTACTAGGCTCGGTAGGATGAAGATCTATACGCGCACGGGCGACGCCGGTGAGACCGGCTTGTTCGGTGGTGCACGTGTCGGCAAGGACGATCCGCGCGTGGAAGCGTACGGCACGGTCGACGAACTGAATTCCTGCCTTGGTGTCGTGCGTGCCCTGAGCGCGTCGAGTGAAACTGACGAGTCCTTATTGCAGATTCAAAGTGACTTGTTCACGTTGGGCGCAGAGCTGGCGTGCGTGCCGGGTAAGGAAGACAAGCTGCGCATGACTGTGCTCGGCGAGCCTGACATCGCGCGGCTCGAAGGTTGGATCGATCGCAGCGAGGCCCCGCTCGAACCGCTCAAGAATTTCGTGCTGCCCGGCGGCTCCGCGTGCGCGGCCGAGCTGCATCGAGCCCGCACGGTTTGCCGCCGCGCCGAGCGCTGCACGCTCAGCGCAAGCCGCACTTCACCCATTCGCTCCGAGGTCATCATCTATCTCAATCGTCTGAGTGACCTGTTGTTCGTGCTCGCCCGTTACGAAAATCACCAAGCGGGCCTGAGCGACATCCCTTGGCGTCCGCGCTGAGCTTTTTTGTGCACGCCACAACCTCGAGCGGGATTGGGTTGATGGTCACGAGGCTGCGCCGAGAACGGCGCAGCCTTCGGCGTCGCGTTGCGATCGCTCGCGCAGAAAATCAGTGTGCGGCGCGCGCGTCGACCGTGGCCCCGGAAGCCTCGTAACAATGGCTGCAGTAATGTTCGAATTCGGCGTTCTGATCCACGACGACGATTGAGTAGTGCACGTCGTCATCGAAGAGCGTGGTGGCTGTCGCAGCGCCAACAGGCGTCACCGTCAAGGAGTAATGCTCGCTGCGCTCCAAATCCACGTTGGCTCCTCCGTAGCTAAAATTCCACCTCAGCGTTGCGAAGGGCGTGGCTTTCGAATCGTCGAAATCGAGGAGAACTGCTCCGCCCTCTTGCGTCGCTGCCCACGCGTCATCCGCAGAGACAGGCTGCCCCTTCGCACTGCCCGTCGCGGTAACGCACTCGTCATTTCGACACGCGGTGAAGACGGCATCCGCAGCATCCGCAACGGAGATTGGCAGATCGACCTTGATGCTCGCATACGACCACTCGATGACCGCCGGGCATTCGTAGTTGCCCTTGCACGCGGTCTCGCCGCCCTCGCCGCCGTCGCCGCCCGCACCGGCCCCTGCGACATCATCGATGTCCGTCGCTCCGGCGGTACCGCCGCTATTCCCTCCGACCTCGGGGTTCGGCTCGCTGCCCCCACTGCCCCCCGAATTGCTCGGTGTGATGCGGTTGATCTCCGTCGGCGTGATGGCCCGATCGTCCGACGAGCTGCACGCGACTCCCAACACCGTCCCAACCACCACGACTCCGAACCACTGAACTGCTACGCGCACTCGATCGCTCCCCGTTGAATTTGCCAATGCACCCTATACCCGGAGCAAAGCGCATGCCGAGGATGTCCTGTGAAATATATGGAAATTCAAACGCGCGCTGACACGGACTGGCACAGATCGAGGCGCGGCGATCGCAATTTTCCGCAACGGCGCGGGCCGCAAAACCAGCGCAAACAGCCATTGACAGGGGCAAAAATGCGCGTTCGTGCCCGAGCGGATTCGTGCCCAGGGCCGTGTTTGAACTAGGATCCCCCCGTGGCGATTCGCAAGATTGCGCAGATGGGCGAGCCGGTGCTGCGCCGGAGAGCAGACCCAATCGATCCGAAAGAGATCGCATCACCGTTCATCCAAACGTTGATCGACGACATGATCGAAACCATGCACGACGCAGACGGTGCGGGGCTCGCTGCTCCACAGGTCTACGAATCATTGCAGCTGTGCGTGATCGAGGTCGATCAGAACCCGCGCTACCCGCAATTCGAGTCGATCCCGCTCACGGTGCTGATCAACCCGATCGTCACGCCGCTGGTCGGCGTCGACGGCGCGCTGAGCGTCGAAGACAGTTTCCAAATGTACGAGGGTTGCTTGTCGGTGCCCGGCATGCGCGGGCAGGTTGTGCGGCCGCGCAAAGTGCGAGTGCAAGCGTTGGATCGGAAGGGCAAAGCGCTCGACTTCGTGTGGGAGAGTTTCCGCGCCGTGGTCGTGCAACACGAGACCGATCACTTGCTGGGCACGCTGTACGTGGATCGCGCCGATCCAAAGACGCTGACCTTCCTGCGCGAATACGAGCGCTTCGTGCCCGCTAGCGCGCGCATCCGCGATCAGGGGAAAGCGGTGGTCGGCAAATGAGGCCCGCGGTCGGCGACGTCATCGGCGGCAAATACCGGATCGTGCGCCTGATCGGCGATGGCGGGATGGGCACTGTGTACGAAGCGCGTCACGAGTTTCTCGAGACCGGCGTGGCGCTCAAGTTCCTGCACGCGGATTTGGCCAAGCGCGCGGGTCTCGGTTCGCGCTTCTTGCAAGAAGCGCGCGTCTCGGCGCAAATTCGCAGTCCCCACGTGACCCACGTGACCGACGTGGATCAGACCGCCGACGGTTCGCCGTACTTGGTGATGGAGCTGCTCCATGGCGAGCCGCTGCAGCAAGCCATGGACCGCATGCACAAGCTGCCACCGGAGCAGGCGGTCGACTTCGCGCTGCAAATCTTGTCGGGCCTCGAATCAGCGCACGCCATCGGCGTGGTGCATCGCGATCTCAAGCCGGACAACGTGTTCATCGTACCCGCTGGCGGCGGTCCACTGCTCAAGCTGATCGATTTCGGCATCGCCAAGCTGCGTGCGAGTACGGCGTTCCAGAAGGGGCTCACTCGGGCCGGCGTGATCATGGGCACGCCGGAATACATGGCGCCCGAGCAATTGTTCGCCGCGGAGAACGTCGACCATCGGGCGGATTTGTACTCCCTCGGGGTGATACTGTTCGAGATGCTCTCTGGGCGTCGCCCGGCCGATGGCGACGAGGTCGAGGCAATCGTCGCGTCGGTCGTTTCCGGCAACGTGCGCCACTTGGCAGACCTCGAACCCGGCCTGCCGCCAGGGTTGGTCGCCGTCGTCGAGCGCGCGCTGCTCCCCGATCGTGAAGCGCGCTTCGGCTCGGCGATCGAGATGCGCACGGCGCTCGCACCCTTTGCCGGACCGATGAGCCATGTGCCTAATCGCTTCGTCACGAGGTCCGAGCCAGCGCCTCGGCCGTCGCCCAGGCCGCAACTCACCGGACCGGCGCAAGCGTTCGAGGTCGCACCCACGGTGCCGAAAACACTGCCGCCCGCGGGGGATCCGGCGATGCTCGCGTTCAAGGGCAGCACGCAGGAAGTGTCGGATGAAGAGGTCCGCGAAGCCCTGCGCGCCAGCGCCCTTCCTGGCAACTTGCCGCCCGCCTACGGCTATCCGCCACCTGGCCACGCTGGATACGGGCCGCCACCTGGCGCGTACGGAGCGCCGCCGCAAGCAGCAAACAAACGCCGTTCTCGGACCGGACTATGGGTGGGCTTGAGCCTACTCATCCTGCTCGGCTTGGGCGGAGCTGCGCTCGCCGCGGTGTTCTATCAGCAGCATCAACCCGACACGAGCGCGCCGCCGCTCGTGCTCGATCAGCCTGCACCAGAGACGACCGTCAACCCACTGATCGACGCTGGCTCCAGCGCGGTGGGCGTGAACCCGGCCGTCATCCCAGTGTCTCCGACTCGTCCCGGAACGCCCACGACAACACCTGGCACTCCCACCACTGGGCCGACCGTGGTGCGACCAACTGACGCAGGCGCACCGGCCGTGGCTGACGCGGGGCGCAACACGCTTCCGTTCCCATTTCCCTTGCCCAGCACGTTGCCGCCTTTGCCCAGCACGCTGCCGCCGTTGCCCAGCACTTTTCCCACTTTGCCCAAGACTTTTCCGAGCACGTTTCCGAGCACGCTCCCGCCTGGTTTCCCGGCAATTCCCGGTTTTCCGGTGGCTCAACCCGCCAAGGTGGACGGAGGTAAGTAATGCTGCAACACAGTTTGGAAACAACAATGAAAGGCGCCCGCCTTTTGCCCGCGCTAGGCTGAGCCCGTGTCTACTTCCCCCGATGAGTCCGACGAGGTGCGAGCGTTCGCGGCATCACTGCCCGAGAGCTATCGCAGAAATTTCGACATCGCCGCGATCGCCGCGCACACTAAAATAGCGCGCGAACGAGAGTCGGCTTCGGCCAACGTCGGTAGTTTCAATTCGAGTCGCGTGCCTGGCTCCGCCGTGTGCGTCGTGGCCGACGATCGCCCTGGGTTACTCGCGACCATCAGCGCGGCCCTCGTGCTGTGCGGGTTGGACGTCATCGAGGCCGAGGCGTACACGCGCCGCATCGAGCAAGGCACGAACGAAGCCGTCGACGTCTTCTGGGTGCGCCACGAAAAAGAGCAGCAGCGCAAGCTCCGCGTCAGCAAGGAAGAGATCGATCTGCTGCGCACCACGCTGTGCGGTTTGCTCGATGGCAAGCTCGATCGGCGCCGCGCCGACCCGAGCGTACGCCCGCCTCCCACTCCCTCCTCTTCGGAGACGGTCGTCCGTTTCATCGAAGGCTCGGATGGTGTGTTCAGCACGTTGGAGGTCGAGACCGGCGATCGCTCGGGCTTGCTCCTGGCCTTGGCTCAGGCGCTCTTCCAACAGCGCGTACAAATCATCGGTTCGCAGGTGAAAACGACGGGCACGCGCGTGTTCGATCGCTTCCACATCGTGGAATTCGACGGCTCGCCGATCAGCTCCGCTCGTCGCTTGGACATCCAGGTGGCAGTGATCTCCGCCGTCGATCCGGTGACTGACAGCTTGCCGGCGTCACAGCAGCTCTAAGAACGCGGTCACATCGCGCGCCTCGTCCGGCGTGAGCGCTCGCAGCGCCGCGTCGGGCGGCGCTCGGTCGTGAAAGAACTGCGTTCCGTCGAACGCGCTTCGTGATCCCCGAAGGGTGAAGCGCGCGCGGCGCACTACGTCGAGCAGCGTATCGGCCGAGCCATTGGTGAAGTGCGGCCACTTGGCGGCGGCGCGGCGTAACGATGGGACGCGCGTCCCGGACTCGTGCACGTACGGGATCACCCCCGTCTTTTGGTACTCCGCGCTTGCCCAGACGATCGCGCCTTCCGCCGAAAAGATCGCCCGCTCCCAGGCATCGAATGAGAGTGCGCTCTCGGCCACGTCGCTCTGAAGCCGCGCGGCGTGACAGCTCGCACAGTGATCGCGAAACAACGCCGCTCCGCGTTGTTCCTCGGCGCTGAAGTGAGCTCGACCCACCACCGCCGGATTCGTGGTGTGCGAAAAGCGCATCAAGAACGCGATCAGCGCGCGCCGGAGCGCTTCTGGGCCGACGGTTTCGTCGAACACCCCGAGCTGGGTGAGCCAGGGATAGTGCTCACTCTGGATCTCGAACCAGGGATCGGTGCCGCTACCGTTGCCAGCGACGCGAAACTCGTGATGCGACACGGTGGCCAGATCTGCGTCGAGCGCGCGCGAAAAGTGCGGCCGATTGTTGAACAGCCCGCGCAGCGGCTTGGTCGCCACGTGCACGTCGTCGCGGCCGGTGTAGTGGATGCGGCCATCGACATAGCCCTCGAAGTGACAGGTTTCGCAGCTGAAGCGACTATGAGTGTTTTCGCTGTTGTTGTTCGGGGCCATCAGCGTGGTGAAAAACAGCGCTTCACCCAAGCGCTCTTCGGTTGTCGCGAGCGGCGCTTGCTGAGACGTCACTGGCACGACCTCTGCTGGCTCGCGCCGCTCTCCCGCTGCAGGTCGAAGCAACCAAACGTCGAGCAGCGGATCGGCCAAGGCGATTTCCCCCGACGGCAAGCGCAGCGCCGCAGAAACGCCCGGAAAAAAGGGTTCGGTCTGAGCGCGGGCCAGCGCCTGCGAGGAAGGATCGAAGTAGAGCTGTAGCGCGCGATCACTGCCATAGCCCGCAACGAACAAGCGCGCCTTTTCGCCCTCCAAGAAGAGCAGCGGCGCTTTTGGCGTCACTACCCCCAGTTCGGACACATTCCGCTGCCAGAGCGCGCGAAGGGCGCCCGCTTTCGGCAGCAGGTAGCAAAACACGAACGAGTCGATGTTGCCGAAGAAACCCTGACTACGATCGAGCGCGTGATCTTCCACGCCAGCTGCAGCGAGCAGCAGCTGACCGTCACTCAACAATGCCGCGTCGAATCCCCAAATCGGCCCATCATGATGAACGCGTGCACGCTCTTCGAGGATGGCTCCTCGAGCGTCCAAAGAATAAATGGCCAAGGCATGGTCGAGTAGCAGATCGACGATCAGCAGCGAGCCCACACGCCGAAGCGAGAGCGGTCCATGGCCCACTCGGCGCCGCTCCCTCACTGACGTCGAGCGCGCAGGGTCGATAGTCAGCAACGTGCCGTCGTGTTCATCGAGCACGTACAGCACACCGGAAGGGCCGGCGGTCAGCGCACGAACGCCTAGAATCCCCGGCAAATCGAGTTGTCCAACCCGAGCCAGCCGTTGACCGTCGAAGCGAAACCGAAGGAGCGATCGCGACGCCTCCGCCGCAACCCAACACTCGCCGGATTCGCTGACCGTCAGCGCGACGGCCGAGCCCGGCACGTCGATACGTTGTAGCTCGCGCAGTCGCGTATCGAGCAAGACGAGCGCGGACGCGCCACGCAGCACGCCCACCAAGTGCTCCGCGTCCAAGCTCGCGAGCGCATATGGATCGGCTCCATGACTGCGATTCGCCGGTGGTAAACGCGCGAAATCGGTCGCAGCGCGGCGTGAAGCTTCGAACTGAGCGAGCCGCTCGCGCGCGTCCGCAATCGGATTCGATGACGCGCTCGGCTGCGCGGCTCGCGCTGTGTCGTGAAACGCGGACGCGCGTACTGGTGGGTGCGACTGCGACAACACCCGCCGCGTGAACAGCGCGACACCCACACAGGCAACAACACCCACCGCAGCAAGCACGAGTCGCGACCAGCGCACGCGAGAGTCTTAGCCGGCTTCTCGCGTTGAGACGACGCGATTCTCAATTCAAGCTTTCGAGGCTCGGCGCGGCCCAACCCCGACTCTCAAATTGCAATTATTTCAAACACTTGCCCAATACTCCGGCGCTCGATGGGGCGGGCACGCTCCCTGCTTAGTGGCAGTCGTGATCGCAAATTCCTCCAAACCCACCAACACCGTGCAAGAGCAAGTCGAGACGCTCATTGCTGTAGCCAAGAAACTCACTGCTGAAGGACACGAAGCCCAAGCGCTCGAAACCTACAAGACCGCGTCTGGTTTGATGCTCGGAGCCCCCTGGCTCCAACATCGGACCGCAGAGCTCGCGCGCAAGTTGAAGCAACCTGAAGTGGCAGCCCTGCACTATCGACGCGCAGCCGCAGCGTTCATCCGCGCCGGCTTCCCCAAGCGCGCGCTCTCGCCATTGCGCACCGGCTGGCAACTCAGCTTGCCACTCTTGCCCAAGAACGCGAGCCCGTTCATCACCATCACCTTGGAGCTCGCGAACGTACAGCGTGAGCTCGGATTTAGCTCGGATGCCAAGCTGACGTTGACGAATGCCAATCTCGCGCTCGAAGCCTCGGGCAGCAGTGATCGCGTGCCGACCCTGGCTGAACTCGAACAGAGCAAGAACAAGCCGGCTCCGGGCAGTGAGCCGCCCGACAGCGGCGTGGTGACGAGCATCATGAGCTCCTCGTCGAGCGTGCTTTCGCGACTCGAGAGTGTGGTCAAACCGTAGCCGCTGTTCCCGAGTTGCTCAGCGGTTCGGCGGCTGTGCCAAGCGCACGATGCCCCACAACAACAAGATGCGCGCCGCGGCGTGCCCGACACTGAAGATCACGTTGCTCAGCGCGTAAGCTTCCGTGTAGCTGCTCCTGCCCGCGATCGAGGGGGCGCTCACTGTCAAGACGTGCGGCAGCGCGAACATCGTCACGTACGACACGACCGAGATCAAACACTCGAAGCTCATCGCGCCGAGCAAGAGCGGCGTCACATCTGGGCGATGCCGACGCACGACGGTCGCAATCACCGCGATGAAAGCGAGCGGCAACAACACGCCAATGCCGGAAGAGATGAAACCCGCCAGTGTCAGCAGCGTATTGGAGGACATGAAGTACACCGTATTCATGCGACTACCTCAGCCGGCGGTTTGGTGAAACGCGCTCTGAGTCGAGCGCCAATTGCGCGGGCCATTGCTCGAGCGTTGGTTGGGCCAAACTGAAAAGGGCGCGCTCAGCGGCCGCGAGCGGCGCTGGGCAGCGCGGTTCGTCAAATGCCTTCACTGCAGCCACGCCTGCCCGACTCTGCATACGACCGTCACTCGCGGAGATGATACGGTCGTTGGCTCTTCCTCCGCACAGCGCCCACAACACACTGAAAACAGCGCTAAAAATCGAGCGCTCTGGTCGGCGAGGACATCTCGCAGAAACCCGTAGGAGCTCATTCCGCCAGAATGTGTCACGGTTGATCCCGTGCCTGCTGGTTGCCATTCTCGGTGACTAAACTATTTTGAGCTCGACGCCCGAGTGGGCACTCCCGCAATCGCATGGATTCACCGACTGGTTTCGACGACGACGATTTTTTCGGCAGTTATGACGCCGAAAGAGCACACGCCGCAACGTCGATCCACCCACACGAGTTGGACGACGCGGGCGACCGACCGCCGACTGAGGAGCAGCTCGCTCATTGGGGGCGCTTCCGGAAGCCAGTCGGACTCGTCGTTGGGGCAATGGCGTTCTTGTCGCTGGTAGCGCTCGCCAAGCGCGGCTCGATCGAAGCCACCTCCGAGCACCCCCTGGTTGCGCACTATAGCTCCGCAATCGCGGCGCCCACGCAGATCTCGAGCGCAAGCGAGGAGCCGATCGCTTCGGTTGAGGCGTCTGCCACTACGCCGGACTCTTCGTCGGATTTCTTCCCTGAAGACCTGTCCGCCCTCGTCTCCGAGGTGTGGTCTGTGTTCGTGCCGAATGCGCCCGTCGCGAGCACGACCGTGCCGCTGCTCGTCACTGACGAGGTGGCCCCTGAGCCTCACGCCGACCCCGACGTAGCACGTGCGTTCCTCCCGCCCGCGCCGCCGACGCCAATGTGCTCGTTGCCTGCGCAACCCTGCGGCGCAACGCTCGAATCGAATCGAACGCGCTGAACGCGATCGCTCGATTCGTTGTCGCGATTGGCACTTCGACGCGTGCGGTCCGTGCGTCAGCGTGATCGCCTCGCTGTTTACACGAACAAAACCGCGCGCACATTCGCGGCAAAATGACACGCGATCCGTGACCATTTTCTGACCAAAAGCGACGAGCGCAAGCCACTGCGATGCACAGAATGCCTGGCGCGAGGCAGCAGATGAGCGCGACTTTCGCGCCAGCGTGCTCCTTTTACAGGAGAAGGTGCGTGCAGCATTCGAAATGGTTCGGGTTGTTTTCGCTTTGTGTGCTGGCGTGTAGCAGCGCCATCGATCCAGAAAATCCAACGACTGCGGCAGCAGAGCCGCTGGCAGCAACGAGTGCCAGCGGAGTAGTGCCCGCCGGCTTGCCCGCCCGAGTGACGGTCGGTCTATTCGAAGACTCGGGTCAGACGTGGATGAAAGACAGCGGAGTACGCTGGGACGTGCGCTACCGCTACTTCACGAAGGGCTGGGTCAATAACTGGGGTTGGTCGCAGTACGATGGTTCTTGGGGCCTCGCCTACCTGAACGAATCAAACCAGCAGGCTTATATCCCTGCGGTCCAGTATTATCAGCTGGTCGGCGAAGCCGGCGGAGGCGAATCGGCAACGCTGCAGAAGGTGCAAACCCCCAGCACGATGCTGTCCTATTTCGGCGACTTCAAGATCCTGATGCAGCGGGTGAAGGATTTCGGGAAGCCAACGCTCGTGCTGCTCGAGGCCGATGCCGTGGGCTTTCTGGAGCAGCAGAGTAAGGATGATCCGAACGCGTATGCAGCGATCGCCGCCAGCGGCATGCCGGAGCTCGCTACCTTGCCCAACACCGTCGCGGGGTTCGGGCTCGCCTTCTTGAAGTTGAAGCAAGCGGTGGGAGCATCCAACGCCGTCTTGGGCTTGCACGTCTCAGCGTGGGCCAGCGGGAAGGACATTGCATCGTACAGCGTGAGCGATGCGCTCGGACCTGAAGTCGACAAGGTCTACCGGTTTTTGGCACCGATGGGCCTGACCAACAACGTGACCGGCCTGCAATACGACGTGCTCGTCGGCGATCCGCTCGATCGCGACGCCGACTACTACCGCGTGGTTCAAGGCTCCGACCGCGGCTGGGATCCGAGCGACTCGGCTTCGATCAATACGCGCAGTTTCAACCGCTACGCCGAGTGGTTGCGGCTATGGAATCAAAAGGCGGCCAAGCGCTGGATCCTCTGGCAAATCCCGCTCGGCAATTCCAATCACAAGAACGTTTGGAACAACGGCGGCGCCGCGGAAGGCTACAAGGACAATCGAGCCGAGTACTTCTTTGCCAATGGCACGTCGCACCTCGAAAAGTTCGCCGATTCAGGCGTGATCGCCTTGCTGTTCGGCGCGGGTGCCAGCGGTCAGAGTTCCTATCAGAATGACACCTACAGTGATGGGCAACTCTTCATGAAGAGCCGCGCGGGCGCGGTTCTCAACGCGGGTGGTGTGAGCATCTCGCCTGGCGGCAGCCCGACACCGCCGCCTTCGTGCGTCCCGGCCAACGGCAACGGCAGCGGCCTGCGAGGCGAGTACTTCGCGAGCAAAACACTGACCAAGAGCGCGCTCACGCGAGTCGACGCCAACGTCGACTTTTCCTGGGGCAACGCCGCCCCCAATGCGGCGCTGCCGGCCGATCGCTTCTCGGTGCGTTGGACCGGGCAAGTGAGTCCACGTTTCAGCGGTGCCACGACGTTCTACACGGTATCCGATGACGGCGTTCGGCTCTGGCTCAATGGGCAGTTGCTGATCGACAATTGGACAGACCACGGTTCCACGGAAAACCAGGCGAGTGTCACGCTCTCGGCGGGTCAGAAGTACGACCTGAAGCTCGAGTATTACGAGGCAACCGGCGGCGCGATCGCACGATTGCTTTGGTCGAGCAGCTGTGAGCCGAAGCAAGCCGTCCCGAGTTCACAGCTTTTTCCTGCGTCCACGCGCTGATCCTAGCTCGACTTGTTGCGCACCCGGAGGCAAGCTCCGGGTGCGATGCCACCCTCCGCCTTCGATGATCTAGTCGACTCGGTTCGTGCGGCGCTCAACGCCAAACGCGCTGAGGTCGCCGAGCGCGTCGCCACGCTAGAGAACGCGCTGCGCGGCTACGAGCGCGCGCTCGAGTTCGAAATCGCGGAGGCCTTTGCGACCGAACACGAGTTGAAACAACCCGCGCGGCAAGAGCGCGCGGCCGAGGCGGCGCTGAAGCTGGCTCGCGTGGTCGCCTCATTGCCGGAACTCGTCGCGCGTGCGCCCATTCAGAACCCCGCCACGCCCGATCCCGAGCCCATCTCCGAGCACGAACCGTCGACGACGCCCAAGCCGCGGAGCCATCCCGGCAAGTTGGTGATCATCGGCGCGCTTTCTGGGCGCGAAAAGTCCGGCGCACTCCCCCCGGAGTTCGCCGCAGAAGCCGAGTGGATCGACACCGAACGCGACGGAGTGCACGCGGTCGGCAATCTACCGCAGCGCATTCGCCAGGGCCGCGTCATCGGCGTGGTGATCCTGGACCGCATCGTTTCGCACAAGCACACCGAACCAGTGGTTGCGGCCGCGCGTGAAGCGCGCGTTCCGGTCGCATTCGCCGGCCAAGGTGGTAAAGCATCGCTCGCGCGAGCGCTCGCGCAGCTCGGAGAGATGCGCCGCGAGCGCGGCTGAGCTCGACAATCATGGCCTCCGAACTCGAGACACGCGCCGCGCGGCTGTTCACCGTTGGCTTTCACGGCAAGGCGGTCAGCGCTGACTTGAGCTCGCTGCTCGCGCGCGGGGTGGGCGGCGTCGTACTATTTTCACGCAACGTCGGTGAGCCGGCAGAGGTCGCCGACACCACGAGCGCCATCAAACGCCATGCCGGTCGTCCAATTCCGATCGCGCTCGACCAAGAAGGCGGCAAAGTCGCACGCTTGCGACGAGGCTTCACCGAGCTGCCCTCGATGCGCGCCGTGGGCGAAACCGGAAGCGCGACCCTGGCCCGTGAACTCGGCGCGTTGATCGGGCGGGAACTGCGCGCGGTCGGCTTCGACGTGAACTACGCGCCCGTACTCGATGTCGACACCAATCCCGACAACCCGGTGATCGGTTCACGCTCGTTCGGTCGCACCCCCGAGTTGGTCGGTGAGCTGGGCGTTGCGCTCGCGAGTGGCTTAGAGAGCGCCGGCGTCGCGGCTTGCGGCAAACACTTCCCAGGCCATGGCGATACTCATCAAGACTCGCATTTGGCTTTGCCGCGCTTGTCGCATTCATTGGAGCGCTTGCAACGCATCGAACTACGGCCATTTGCAGCAGCCGTCGCGGCGGGCATTCCGGCGTTGATGACCGCACACGTCATCTTCGAACCCCTGGATGCGCACTACCCGGCGACCATGAGCCGCAGAGTTTTACACGAGCTGCTGCGCGAACAGCTCAACTACGACGGACTCGTCGTCTCGGACGATCTCGAGATGCGCGCGATCGCGGACCACTACGAGGTAGAAGAGACGGTGCTGCTTGGGCTCGACGCGGGCATCGATCAATTCCTGTGTTGCCACACGGCAGAGCTCGCCCATCGCGCGATCGACGCCGTGGTGCGCGCGGTCGAAGTGGGACGAATCAGCCAGGAGCAGTTGGGGACCGCCAACCGCCGCATGAAAACCTTCACGGACCGCTACGCGCACCCGGCCGTCGAAAATCCCGATCTGAGCGTGTTGCGCTGTGAGGCGCATTTGGCGCTCAGTGAGCGCATTTCACGAGCAGCCGAGACGAGCGATCCCACCGCGGTGATGGCGCGAATTCTCGCCGAAAAGAGCTAGCACCGAACGGCGCTCACGCGAGTAGCTCGCGCACCACCGCCGCTGTCGCGGTCTTGCCTTTGGCAACCTTCGACGGGCTACCCGCAGCAACGATTTTTCCGCCTTGCGAGCCGCCCTCGGGCCCGAGTTCCACGAGGTAGTCTGCGCCCGCGATCACTTGCGGGTGATGCTCGATCACGACCAGTGTATCGCCGCGCTCGACGAGCCGACCGAGTACACCCATCAACTTGGCGACGTCCGCGATGTGTAATCCTGTGGTTGGCTCGTCGAGAACGTACAGCGTTTTTTCGTGACGGCGCGTGGCGGTCAGCTCCGCCGCGAGCTTCAAGCGCTGCGCCTCGCCCCCGGACAGAGTGTGCGACCCTTGGCCGAGCGTGATGTATCCAGCCCCCAAATCCGTCAACGTCTGGAGCGGAGCCGAAACGGTCGGGTGGTTTGCGAACAGCTCCACCGCCTCTTCCGCGGTGAGCAAGAGCACCTCGCCAATCGAGCGCCCGAGGTACTTGATGTCCAACGTTTGCGGTTCGAAGCGTAGACCATTGCAGGTTGGGCAAGGAGTCACCACGTCCGGCAGAAAGCTCATTTCGTGGGTCACTGCGCCTTGGCCTTCGCAGGTCGGACATTGGCCTCCACCCTTGCTGTTGAAGGAAAAGCGAGTCGCGGCAAATCCTGCCATTTTTGCCTCGTTGGTCGCGGCGAACAGCTTTCGGATCGAATCCCAAATGCCGAGGAAGGTGGCGGGTGTGGAGCGCGGTGTGCGGCCAATCGGCGACTGATCGACAGCCACGGCGCGGACGAGCTCTTGATAGCCGCGAAGCGTTTTGTAGCTGCCTGGAGCCTCCGTGACGAGCTTCAGCTTCTCGCGTAACGCGGGCAACAGTACGTGTCGGATGAGCGTGCTCTTGCCGGAGCCGCTCACCCCCGCCACGACCGTGAACGAGCCGAGCGGGATACTGAGCTCCACGTCCTTCAAATTGTTTTGTGTCGCACCGCTCAAGACGAGCTGGGCAGCGCCGCGTTCGATCGCCTGCGGCTCGCGCAGTACGGGTGCAGCAGCCAACGCGCGACCAGTCGGTGAGTCCTTCACGGACAACACCTGCTTCGGCGTGCCTTCGGCCATCACGCGCCCCCCCCGTGAACCACCCCCGGGTCCCAGATCAATCAAATGGTCTGCCGCGCGAATGGTTTCGGTATCATGCTCGACGACCAGCACCGTCGACCCGAGGTCGACCAAGTTGCGCAGATTCCCGAGCAAGCGCCCGGTGTCCCGTGGGTGCAAGCCGATCGTCGGTTCGTCGAGGACGTACAGCGCGCCGGTGAGTCCAGCGCCGAGCTGCGCCGACAGCCGCAAGCGCTGCATTTCGCCGCCAGAAAGCGTGTGCGCTGCGCGATCGAGCGAGAGGTAACCGAGCCCCACGTCGCGCAAGAAATCGAGCCGGCGACGGAGCTCGACCAAGATCGGTTTGGCGACCGGCATGTCCTCGGCCGGGAACTTCAGCTTCTGCACGCGCTCACTGGCGCTGTCGATCGATCGCGCGGATAGCTCGTGATACCGCTCGTCTCCGACTCTGACCGAACGCGGGATGGGCGATAGACGCGCGCCGTGGCAGTCGGGACAAGGCTCACTCGTGGCTTCGGCTTCGGCTTGTTTCTTGCGGCCGCGCTTAGGAGCTTCCGCGATCTCGCCGTTCCCCTCGCACGTCTCGCAGCGCCCTTGTTTCGTCGCGAACGAGAACCAGCGCGGGTCGAGTTCGGGCACGGAAAATCCGCACTTCGGACAAGCGTTGAGCGTGGAGTACAGCGTCTCTTTTGTACCGGCGCGAACCTTGACCGCACCGTTGCCCCAGCGCAGCGCGCGCGCGAAGTCCGCGTCGTCGAGCGCCTTGGCGTCGACGTCCGCGGCAATCACGAGATCAATGGTGTGCTCTTTGCTGCGCACCAGCCGCGGCGGGTCGTCATTCGAAACCAGCTTGCCGTCGGCGTACGAGGACTCGATTCCGTCGCGCGCGGCGGCCGAAAATAGGTCCAGATAGGTGCCTTTGCGCGCTTGAAGCGCGGGTCCCAGCAGCGTGATTTTCCCGCGCAGGCTGCGCACCTGCTCGAGGATCGCCGCGGGGCTGGTGCGCAAGATCGGGGTGTCGTGCGTCGGGCAATGCGCAACGCCGAGTTTGGCGTACAAGAGCCGCAAGTAGTGCGCGACTTCGGTGACGGTGGCGACGGTGGACTTTCCGCCGGCGCGTGAAGTGCGCTGTTCGAGCGCGATGCTCGGCGGCACGCCGGTTACGCTGTCCACGTCCGGGCGCGGCATGGTGGGTAGGAATTGTCGCGCGTACGGCGTCAGGGTTTCGAGAAAGCGACGCTGCCCTTCGGCGAACACGACATCGAAAGCGAGCGTACTCTTTCCCGAGCCGCTCGGGCCAGTGACGACCGTCAATGCGCCATGCGGGATCTTGACGCTCACATCGTGCAAGTTGTGTTCGCGGGCTCGCTCGACGCTCAGATTCGCGTCGAGCCGCGGGCTCGCGCTGCCCGAAAGCGCCCGAGGCACGCGTTTGCTGCGCGCCCCCCCCGGCGAAGCCCGCTTGCTTCCTTCGCGGTTGGTAAAGTACTCCGCAAGCGCGTGCCCCGTGCGCGATTCGGGCACGAGGGCCACTTCGCGCGGCGCGCCTTGCGCCACCAGAAGCCCTCCCCCAGCCCCAGCATTTGGCCCCATATCGAGCACATAATCGGCGTTCGCAATCAAATCGAGATCGTGCTCGACGACGATCACGCTACCGCCCGCGTCCACGATTACGTCCAGGGCAGCCAGCACACGCGCCACTTCGTCGGCGTGCAAGCCCGCGCTCGGTTCGTCGAGCACGAACAGCGCGCCCTGATGCTTTTCGCTGAGCGCGCGCGCCAGTTTCAAGCGCTGTGCCTCACCGCCCGACAAGGTGGACAGCGCTTGCCCGAGCCGCAGATATCCGAGCCCCAGCTTCTCGACGGGACCTAGCGCGCGCTGGATCCCCACCTCGGAGGCGAAGTGTGCCAGTGCTCCGGTGACCGTCATCTCGAGCACCTCGGCCACGCTCACACCTGCGCGCGAAATGGCCAGCACGTTGTCCTTGAAACGCCGCCCACGACACGCTGGACAGACCAGCCGCACGTCGGCCAAGAACTGCATCTCGACCGTCTCGAAACCCTCGCCAGAACAGGCTTCGCAACGCCCGCCGTCGACATTGAAAGAGAAGTCCGATGGCGTGAGGCCTAGCGCTAGCGAGGCCGGCTCTTTTGCGTACAATGCCCGGACCAAATCCCAGGCCTTGGTGTACGTCGCCGCGTTGCCGCGCGAGGTACGGCCAAGCGGCGATTGGTCGACCAAAGTGACGGATTTTACCGCAGAAATGCCGTCAATTCCGGCACACGCGCCGGGCGCCTCTTCGTCGAAGTCACCCAACTTGCGCGCCAAGGTGCGGTACACGATGTCGACCGCCAAAGTGCTCTTGCCCGAGCCGCTCGGACCGGTCACGGCGCACAACACACCGAGCGGCAAGCGCGCGTCGATCGCGCGCAAGTTGTTCGCACTCGCGCCCCTGACGGTGAGGTAGCTCGTGGCCTGACGCAGCTCGCGGCGCAGCACCGCGTTCGCGCCGAGCGCACGTCCCGTAGCGGTCGCAGCCGAAGTGAACGCACTGGGTGGCGCGTCCTTGACGATGCGGCCGCCGTCATTGCCCGCGCCCGGACCCAACTCGATCACGCGGTCGGCGCCGCGGATGACCGCTGGGTCATGCTCGACCACGAGCACCAGATTGTCGCGCTGGGAGAGCTCGCGCAAGAGCGCGTTCAGCGGCTCGACGTCGGTCGGGTGCAGACCGACGGTGGGCTCGTCGAGCACGAACAACGCGCCGCACAGGGAGGTCCCGAGCGCCGCGGTCAACGTGACACGCTGCGCCTCGCCGCCTGACAAGGTGCGAGCTTGGCGATCGAGAGTGAGGTAGCCGAGGCCCACTCGCTCCAAATAACCCAGGCGATTTTCCAGCTCTTTGCGAGCCAATTCACCCTGCGCGGTGTGCGTTTTCAGCAACCCGACGCGGTGCTTCGCCTCCGAAATCTCGAGCGCGTGAAAATCCGCCAAACTAATGCCAGCGACGCGATAGCTCAGCGCGGTTGGGTTGAGACGCTTACCGTGACATGCGTGACATTGGTCGTACGAGCGGTAGCGCGCGAGCAACACGCGCACGTGCATCTTGTACGTCTTGGTCTCCAACCACTTGAACCAGCCGATGACACCGGGGAACGTGCCTTTGCTCCACCCGCCGTCGCCCTCGAGCACGATCTTCTTGTGCGCGGCGGACAGCTGCGCCCACGGCTTGTCGCTCGGAATGCCGTGACGCCGACACAGCTTCTCGATTTCGGCGCGCTCCCATTTCGTGGAAGCGCCACGCCAAGGCCGGATTGCGCCTTTTGCGATGCTGCGTGATTCGTCCGGGATTACCTTCGCGATGTCGACACCGAGGGTACGACCGAAGCCGCGACAGGCCGGGCACGCGCCGAGCGGTGATTCATACGAGAATAGTCCGGCGCGCGCGGGCTGCAGCTCGCGGCTGCACTCCGGGCAGGCGAGGCCGCGCTTGAGCTGAAAACGCGCGCTATCCGTGTGGATGTGGGCCACGCCCTGCGCGCGCCCCCAAGCGGTCTCGATGCCCTGGGCCAGCCTCTTTTCGTCCTTTCCGCTGCCCACGCGGTCGACGATCACCTCTAGCGCGCCACTCTCGAAGACCTGTGACGGTTTGATCGCGTCCAGCTCTTCGGTCTTGCCGCCGAGCCAAGCGCGTCGATAACCGTCGCGGAGGAGCCCTTCGCGAACTTCCAAATACGCTTCGGTCCCCGCCACGCGGACTGGATAGGTCACTACCGCGCGCGCGCTACCGACGCTTTCGGCGGCGCTGCGTGCCGCGCTGGCGACGGTCAGTTCGCGCGCTTCGAAGCCGTGCTCGGGGCACACCGGCTTGGCTTCGCGCAAGAACAGCGCGGACAAGTATGGCTCCAGGTCCGCCATGGTCGCGATCGTCGAGCGAGAGCTCTTGATCGGCGCCCGTCGATCGACGGCGATACCCGCGGGGATCGGCTCGAGCCGCTTCATGGGCGGCCGCTCGAGGCGCTCCAAAAACTGACGAGCGTAGGGACTGAAGCTCTCGACGAAACGCCGCTGCCCTTCGGCGTACAGCGTGTCCATCGCCAGGCTGCTCTTGCCCGCGCCGGATACCCCGGTGATGACGACCACCTGGCCCGGCACGAGCTCGAGATCGATGCCTTTTAGATTGTGGGTTTCAGCGCCCTCCAGGATCGTCCGTAGCATTCAGGGGACGACAGTCTGGGGCAGAACTTGCAATTCACAAGCGCGCAAAAGTGCGTCACTGCACCTGGACGTAGAAGTCGTTCGATTGCAGGTTGGTGACGGGCGACCAAATCTCGAAACCGACCGCAACACTGAGGATCGTGCTACCCGGCAAGGTGAGCTGCCGCGCTTGGGCGTCACGCACGAAATCCATTACGTCGATTTCGAGCGCCTCCGAGTCGTAGCCCTCGGCGCGCGCATAGTTGACGATCGGCTTGGTGTTTACCGAGTTTACCGTGCCGGCCCAAATGTTCCAGGTGCCGGGCGCGTTCGCCACCTCGACGGGGGAACCCTTGCGCGAGCCAGCCGGCTGCGCTCCCGGCGGGTCGCGGAGCCAGACCATCAAGTAACCGCTGAACCCTTGCATGTCGTTGGTCGTGGAGAGCCAAATGTCATAGGCAGCGTTGTACGAGGCGTTGCCGTTGCCGTTGGCGCTCCAGCTCCAACCGGTGCGAAGGGAGTGAATATCGGCAATCGCCTTCGGCAAGCCACATTCTCCGGACTTCGAGTTGGAATAGAGACCGCAAAATACCGTTGGGTAGCCGGCGGGCTCGTAGTTGTCGCCGCGCGTGCCGTTCAAGCTGTCGACTGTGAATGACGTGCCGTTCCAACTGATGGACTGCGACTCCCATTTCGGCCCCCAGCCGTTGGCCATGAAGTAGTAATTGACGTCGTTCCGCTTCACGTCCGCCTTCGTGTATCGCTCGGTCGTGCTTCCGCTACCGCTCTGCGTGGGTGTTCCAAAGAGACTCGGCAGCACCGTTGCGGGCGGCGGAGGGGGGTCCTCGGTCTTACCACCGGCGTCGCAACCAGCGAGCGACGCGAGTAGCGCGAAACCAGCGAGCGACGGCGATAAATGAAGACACGCACGCCAAAGGCGATTCGAAAGCATGCCCGACCATAGCAACTTCTGGAACCGATTCCAGTCCGCTCGCGGATCAGCCAGCTGCGTGCTTTTGGCTCTATTCGTGCGCGGAAACGAACGGCGGAAATTTCCACCGCAGCGACGCGGCGCCGTTAAGGGTTGTTTCCATTCACGCTTGCTGTAGTCGAGTGAGTAGCGCTCAACCGGTCTGGTGTTGCCACCAATAACCACCCACGACCAACGCTCCGAAGACGACCAGCCCGATGCTCAGCGCAAGGCTCAACGCCAAGCGACGGCGCCAGCCCGAACGAATCAGCGCCAAGCGACGGCACCACACGACGGTGATTGACGCGTCCAGCGCCATGATCGGCAAGAGCAAACTCCAGCCCGGCCAGGTGACACCCATCGCCGGTAAGCCCGAACTTCCGACCACCCGCACGGCAAAGTCGTCGACGACGTGGAGCGCGAGCAGACCGAGCCCATACGTGCTGATGCCAGCAATGACCGCAGCGCGCACCTGACCGAGCAGCGACAGCACGCGACTACTGCTCTCCCAAATGCGACGACGAACGTGCAGGATCCAGAGCAACGCCGGCGTGAGCGAGCTGCCGACGATTCCGAGCGAGAGCAGCTCGAGCTCCATCCGGCTGAACTGGTAGTGTGCGGCGTACTCGATGCCGATAATCGAGCTGATCGCGCCCGAAATGATCAGCACGGCCGCGGCCAACGCGAACAGCACGAGCCGTGGTCGCGCGGCGTCCACGTCCGCATCCGAATCGCGCAGCGAACGGCGAGCGCTGGCATCTTGCTTGGCCAGCACGGGCGGGGCGATCGAATCGATCGGACGCGCGAGACTTTCCGCTTCGAACTCGGCCAGCGCTTGCTCGAACGCTGCCATGTCCTGGTAGCGATCTGCGGGCTCACGCGCCATCGCTCGCTCGATGATCAACTCGAGACGCGGCGGAATCGACGGCTCGAACGAGCGAGGTCGAGGTGGCTCGGCGTTCATGGCGGCCAGCACGGTGGCCTGCGGAGTATCACCCTCGAACGGCGGACGGCCGGTGAGCATCGTGTACAGCACCACGCCCGCGCCGTAGACGTCCGTGCGATGATCGACCGGTTGCCCGCGCGCCTGCTCGGGCGCCATGTAAGCGGGCGTGCCCATGATGCAGCCGGCCTGAGTGAGATCGCTGCCCGAGCCGTCGGAGAAGCGAGACAGCCCGAAATCCAGCACTTTGATCGCCGGCCGCTCGGGAACTCCGTGGGCAAAATCACCCACTAGGAAGATATTCTGCGGCTTCACGTCGCGGTGAATCACCTGGCTCTTGTGCGCAGCCCCGAGCCCTCGGCAAAGCTGACGGGCGATGTGCACCGCGGTGGTCGCGGAGAACTTTTCCCGAGCTTTGAGCTGATCCGCCAGCTCGATGCCATCCAGATACTCGGTGACCAGGTACGGTAAGCCGTGCGGCGTGCGATCGACGTCGAGCACGGTCACGACGTTGGGATGCGAAATCGCCGCGGCGGTTTCGGCTTCGCGCTGGAAGCGCGCGAGCACCTGAGCATTCAAGAAGTACTCCGGGTGCAGCACCTTCACCGCGACGCGCTTTTGCCTGATACGCGTGTGGCGCGCCAGGTAGACGCGCCCCATTCCGCCTTCACCGAGGATGCGTTCCGGGATGTACGTGTCATTCAGCGTGAGCCCAACGATGTCCTCGCCGATGTCCATCGGCGTGGTGGCGTCGGTGCTGGGCGTCGGCTCGACGAAGTCGACGCTTGCGGCCACCATTGTTTCATCGACACTAGCCATGGCTGAAGGACGCACTGACCTTAACTACGGCGTCGGCGAATGGCCACAAAAGCCCGCAGTGAGCTCGCTTTGCCTCCGACCATTCCACACACCGCCGAGGCGCGATGCGCGACGGGAGTACGGGTACGACAGCTACACCGAGCGAGCGGCGATGCCCGTCACCTCGAGGCGGTGGTGCGGTGGTGCGCTGAGTGTGTGCCCGCGGAGCTCGATCACCGAGTGCCAGCCCGGCCCGCCCAGCACCATCGAGTGATACTCGCCATTTTCGCCAGCCTGGTCGAGGCCGTTTTCGCGACTCAGCTGATCAAGTTCCTGTAACGCTCGAGCGTCCAAATGCCGACCGACCCAGGTCGCGTCGAGCCACGGTTCATTCACGAACGTCAAGACGACATCGAAGCCGAGCGTGACGATATCATTCAGATGCGCGCGCCGATCGATGCCCCATAGGGGCAACTCCACGCGCATGCCAGCGCGCGCTGCACACTCGGAGACGAAGTTCGGTTGCCCATCGACCAGCGCGATGTCGCCGGTGACCACGCACTCGATACCGGACGCGAGCAGCTCGGCGAGCGCGCGCTCGTAACCTTGTCGATACGGCGTGTCGATCACGATGCGTCGGTGGGGCAAGCCGAGTGCACGCGCTTGCCAGGTCATCAATTCCAGATTGTGAGCTTGAAAATGAGCATCTGGCGGCACGAAAGTGACGAGCTCGGTCACTCCCAAATGCGCGCTGCGGTGCAGCGCGAGCGCGCAATCCTTGCCGCCAGTCCAAAGCATGGCGCTGTTCATGTCGGTCGAATTTCCTACGCGCAGATCCGAAGCTACTGCGCCGGCAAGTTCGCGATGCCCACGAACTGCGGCTTCTGCGGCACGTCCGAACTGAGCAACTTGGTCAACGCGCCCGTCTTGGTGTTCACCGAAAATGAGGTCACGTTGCCCGACTCATTGGCAACCAACATCAGCTCGCCGTTTTCGGACAGAGTAAAGCTACGCGGCACGTTGCCACCGGAGGGCGTGGTGTCCATGAACGTGAGCTTGCCGGTCGCGGTGTCGATCGAAAACCGCACGATGCTATCGTGTCCGCGATTCGAGCCGTACACGAACTTTCCGGACGGCGCGACGACCACCTCAGCACACGTGTTCGACGCGCCGTCGGTCCCCGCGGGCAAGGTGGATTTGCTCTCCAAGAACGAGAGCCGCCCGAGCTTGGCGTCGTAGGCGTAAGCCGACATCGTGTCGTCGGTTTCCGCAATCAGGTAGGCGTATTTGCCGTTCGGATGAAACGCAAGGTGACGCGGACCAGAGCCGGCTGGGGTCATCACCGAAGGAACGTCATTCGGCGTGAGGGTGCCGTTGCTGGCGTCGAACACGTACTGCGAGATGGTGTCCGATCCCTTGTTCATCACGAACGCGAACTCGTTGCCGGGGTCCGTCAAAATCATGTGTGAGTTCTTGCCCGGCGACTTGTCGTCGGTTGGGGAACTCAGGCCGCCGTCGTTGAGCACGGAAAATACGCGGGTCGTGCCGCTGTTGTAGTTGGCGACGAGCACGTACTTCCCACTGCCGTCCACGGAAACGAACGCGGGCGCCGCGCCACCCGCATCGACGCGATTCAGGAACGTAAGATCCCCGGTCTTGGCGTCGACGCCGAACGACGCAAGCTTTCCGTCAGGTTCGTTTACCGCATACAGATGCGCAAACGTGCGATCGAAGGCCAGGAACGACGGATAGTTGCCAGCGGCCACGCTCTTCACGAGCGTCAATTTCCCGAGTGTGGCATCGAGCGTGAAGATCGAGATCTGACCGTTCGTACTGCCCACGTACACGAACGGCACGCTCGCAGGCACCGCGGCAGCAGCACCAGAGGCGCCCGCACTGTTGCGCGTACCTCCCGAGCCGAGCGCAGGACCGCCACCACTCACCGACTGCATGCCACCCGCCGATTGCGCCCCACCATCCGCCTCGGCGCCCGCGTCACCTTGCCCGGATGCCGCGCTGCCTCCGGCGCTTCCTGGGGGATCGGCGCTAGGCGCGCCGCCCGCCGCATAGGACCGGCCGCCCGCAGTGCTCATGTCGGCGGCGGAACATCCGCCCCAAACCAGGGCAAAAATCGCTAAAATAAGGCCCGATCGCTGGTCGGGAAAGAAAGCCATGCTCAATCCTGTGCCGAAAAGTGGCTGTGCGGAAGGGTGAAGTTGCACCTTCGCGCGCTCACGGCATAGTGCTCGCCCCGCGAAATGGCCGCACAGAAGAAAAAACAAGAGCAGGGCGATCGCCTTGTCTCGAAAAATCGCCGTGCCACCTTCGACTACACGCTCGGCGAAACCCTCGAAGCCGGTCTGGTTTTGATGGGCAGCGAGGTGCGCGCGCTGCGTGAGGGACCGGCGAACTTGACCGAAGCATGGGTCGAGCTCGATCGACGTGGTGAGGCGTGGGTCAAAGGCATGCGCATCGCGACCCTCAAACACGCCGCCTTTGCGCACGAAGAAATCCGCACGCGCAAGCTGTTGCTACACGAGGCTCAGATCGAGCGGCTGCGCGAGGGCGTACACCGCGAAGGCATGACGATCGTCGTCACCAAGTGCTATTTCAAGAACAACCGCGCAAAAATCGAGATTTCGCTGGCGCGCGGCAAGAAAGACTACGACAAGCGCCAAACCCTGCGCGAAAAAGACGGCTTGAAAGAGGCGCGGGCCGCCATGCAACGAGGACGCAAGGCATGAACGTTCCGCTCAGCATCGAAAGCGGCGGCGACGCCGCGATCGTCGAAGTTCAAGGCGACCACGTGGTCGTTCGCTCTAGCGTTGCGTCGCCGCCTGGCTCGACCCTGAGCATGAAGCACGGTGACTTTCCCGTGCAGGTGAAGGTACGCGGTTGCAAGCGCTTGGCGGAACAGCAGCTCCCCTTCCGCATCGAAGGCCGCCTCGTCAGCTTTACGCGCGCCGCGCGCGAGGCATTGTTTGGACAAGGCGCCACCTAACGCGGCGTGAACACCACACCGAGACCAAGGCCGAGCCACGCACCGTGCAAGCGCTCACTGGTATCGGATTGCGATTGGAATCGCACCGGGCGCAGCAAAAGCCCCGCGTCCACGCCAAGGCTCAGCCGCAGTTGTCGACTGAGTCGCGGCTCGAGGCGAACCACCGCTGCCGCACGCGCCGACCAGGTCTCGTTCTGATCCGGAATGGCGTCGACGCCGTGCACTTTGGCGAGCCTGAGCCAAGCCGCTGCCACGGACAAGCCGAGGTCCAAATCGACCGTCTCGGCGAGCGCCACGCGCTGCATCGGCGCGAGTGACAGTTCGAACCATTCAGCTTTGGCCGATGCCGGCGCGCTACCGGCGAGCCAAGCAAAGCCTCCCTCGATGCGCGTGCGCTGAGCAACCGTCCATTGCCCCAAGAGCCGTGGCCCCGCGAGCACGGCCGCGAAATCAGCGACGCTCGCGCCTTCGAGACTAGAGCGGAGCGCGAACGGACCGTCGAGCGCGCGACGCGCCTCGCGCGCGGCTTCCTCTGCCCTCGCGATCGCCGCAACGCGCTCCCGCTCGGCTTGCATTCGGCGCTTCTTCTGAAGGCGGCGCGCGAGCTCGGCGGCGGCCAACGCGACGCGACGCGCGACGAGCTGTCCGGCGGCATTGCTGCCCGAAACGAGGCGCGCGCCGTGATATTCACCGCGTTCCCAAAGCTCGACGCGCACATCCTGCCCGACCTGGATCACGCGGAAAAATAGCGGTACGTGCGCGCGCTTGTTGCCGCTCGCGGGCGGCACGTCGATCTCGGAAAGCTCCAACTGCACGAGGCGTCGCGTGGCGCGCGCGTCGAGCAATGACTCGGCGCTATCGCCAATCTCGACGACCACCGGCTCACTGCGCGCGCCAGCCTCACGACTCAGCAACGCGCACGAGAGCACGCAACTCAGCGCCAGCAACGCGCGCACGAGGCGCGCTGACCCCGGGCGAGCCGAAAGCGCGTCAGTGCGCTTCGCCGCTGGGCTTGGAGCTCGGCTCGCTGGCGGTGCTGGGAGCCGTGTGACCGTCGTCCGATTCGTCGTCGGGCTCGTCGTGGACGACGTCCGACTTGGGACCGGCATCTTGGTCGCCCTGCAGCGCGCGTTCGGCCCTGCGAAACTCGCTGAGCCGTCTGCCGTGGGGGAAATCGCGCGCATAGTCTTCGACCAATTGCGTGACCAGCTCGAGGTTGCCCTCTCGAAGCGCCACATCGACTTGGCGAGCCGCCGCATCTTCGGCGAAGTCACCAGTCGGAGACAAGCGCCGATAGAGCGCAAATGCCTGCGCGGCGCCCGGCTGATCACCGGCTTGGTCGAGCAGATTGCCGAGCGTCCAGGCGGCCAGCGGGGCTTCCGGCGCTTCCGCGTGAGCGAGCACCTGGCGGAGCGCGCTGATGGCCTGACCGCGCTCGCCCGATGCGCGTGCAATGTCGACCAAGCTCATCAGCTCCGAGGGCGACGCGTGTGACATTGCCACGTCGAAGCCACCCTGCCGATCGAGCGCGCTCCTCGCGCCTGGAAAATCCCCCAATTCCACCAAGCGCTGCCACTCGGGCGCAGGCGCTTGAGTGGGCGCGGCGTGCGGTGACAGCTCGAGCGAACCGAAGCTTCGCGGTTCGGCCGAGGGACTCACTCGCGCTGCGCGACGCGCATGCGTCTGAAGCACTTTGGTCTCGGGCGAAGCGACCTCAGGCTCAGCGGTATTTTTCGTGGGCACTGCACCCGCAGCGGGCGCGGCGTGCGCACGAGGCTCTGCTTGCACGACAGGCACGGCTTGCGGACGAACGAAGCGCGCTCCGACGAACACGCCTGAGCCGAACAGCACCGCGGCGAGCGCGGGCATGCTCACCAACAGCCAGGGCGAGCGCGCTTCACGCGGCTTGTGCGCGCGCAAATCACTCTTCAGCCGGCGCCAGACCGCGGCCGACTGCTCACTCCCGTCATAGTCGCGTAGCGCGGCTTTCGAAATCTCCGGCAAACGCCTGCGGCTCATGACTCGCCCTCCGCGAACGCGGGCACGAAGTGCTCAGTGAGGAAATTCTGCGCGCGCAAGATGCGACGCTTCACGGTCGCCAAGGAACAATCCACGAGTTTTGCCACGACTTCGAGCCGGTGATGATCGACGTAACGCAACGTCCAGGCGATGCGATCATCCGCGGGCAGGGTTTGAAGTAACGAATACACCTGCGCCAGCAGCACACGGCTCTCTGGATCCGCATTGGGCGACGCGATCGCGTCCAGCTCGATCGGCTCTGCACTGGCGAGACCGAGCGAGCGGAGCAAGTTCTTGCGCCGCAACCGCGTACGCACCAAGCGCACCACGATGCTACCGAGCCACGGACGAAACGCAGCCGCTTCACGCAACTCGCTCAGACGCTCACTGGCTTTGAGAAACGCGTCGTGCACGATGTCTTCCGCATCGATCGCGCTGCCCTGAATACGCACCGCGAGATTGAGCGCGAAGCCCGAGTGCCGCCGATACAAGTGCTCGAAGGCCTGCAAATCACTACGCAGGGCCCGCGCGACCAAGCGCTCGTCGTCAGGACCGGGATCGGCCGGCTTGACGACCTCGGCCGACGCACCGCTGCCCGGAATCAGGCGCAAGCGGGGAGCAGCTTCGGGCGGCATGGAATTGTTTGACGCAAGAGTGCCCGTTTTCGGCTCACGGAGTGCTGCAAAAACCTGATGCCTGGCCGGTCACCATTCTGCAACGGGATGAAATAATTACGCTTTCATAAGCAGGCTCAGAAAATTCGGTTTTCTAGTGAGCCGCTTCTTAGTAGTCGAGCGTCTGGTCACCACGTCCCAGGCCCACGTCCTCGTGGGCGGGCAAGAGGAGTCTGAAATATGTCGATTTCCAAGTTGTTCGCTTTGGTCCCCGTGTGCGTCTTGGCTGTTGCTTGTGGCGGCGGTGCCACCCCCGAAGCTGCCGCTCCGGAAGGTGCTGCGGCGAATTCGGAAGCCAAGCCGGCCGAAGGCGGCGAGGCCAAGCCGGCTGACGGCGAGAAGACGGACGCCCCCGCGGCGGACGCTCCGGCTGCCGAAGAGAAGAAGTGAGTTCTTAAGAACCACGTTCTTTCCAAACAGCCGAGTGAGCCCAGCTCCCTCGGCTGTTTTTATTTTGTCTCCCAGCCAGCCTTGGGCCGGATCCCCGCGCGACACCGTGATGCCACGGCCAGCAGGAGGAGAGAGATTAACCGCCGAGCCGCAGAGGCCGCAGAGACCTGAAACAGCAGAGATTTGGGGGTTACTCAATACGTCGCGTCAGGTCGTAGATCACGTGCTTTGACGCGCAGCGCGCCCCCCAAAATCTCCCTCTGATCTCTGCGGCCTCTGCGGCTCGGCAGTTCAAACTCAGGGAGCCGCGCAGAGCTCACTGAGCTTTTTACAGCGCGCGGGATCGCCGCACAGCGCTGGACGAACCGCGACGGGAACAGGGGCGGAATTGGAGGTGCGTTGCGGGAGCGCGAGCGCCCAATCTTCGAAACCGGATCGCGACACGCTACGAGTCCGACTAAGCAGCGCGATTTTGCGTTAGGTCGACGACGAGGCGGGTGCGGCCGATCAGGAGTTCGTCACCGTGGGTGAGCTCTTGTTCGCCGCGCACGCGCACGAAGACGCCGGTTCGTGATCCGAGATCGGTGATCACGACGGTGCCGGCTTGCTCTTCGATCAGGCAGTGTTGCTCGCCGACGAGCGGGTCGTCCGGGAAGACCAGGTCGCCGATTGCGGAACCGACTTGTAGGGTGTTGCCGCGGGCGACGACGCAGCAGCCGTTGGCTCCTCCTTCGAAGATTTGCAGCACGCGGAAGGAAGAGGGCCACTTGGGCGACGAGTAGAAATAGGTCGGCGCGGGATCTGGGCCGTCGTCGGGAATCGGGTTTTTCTCGATGCGCAGCAGCTGGTCACCGACCACGAATTCGTCGCCGAGCACGAGTTCGACGGGCGTGCGAATGCGTAAGAATACGCCGTTGCCGCCTTCCAAATCTTCGATCCACAGGCGACTGTCGCGCGTGCTCAAGCGCGCTTCACGCGGATGACAGAACTGCTCGCCATGGAGCTGCACCGCTCCCTGTGAGCCGATCAACGCTTCGGTGCCCGAAGGCTGATAGCGCTCGGGACCTCCGGAGAGCGAGCGCAGCACATGCAGCGTGACGAACGCGTGCACGAGCTCGGGAGCTGGCGCGGGTGCAGGTGCGGGCGGCGGCGTTTCACGCCCGGAAACGGGGACGTCGACCTTTTGCTGGGCACCCGTCGCGGGGCGTTGTTTGGGTCCGGTCGGCGGCTCCGTGAGTACGGAGATGCCGCCCACTTCGCGTCCCGCGATGATCGCGTCGAAGCGACCGTCACGCAGCGCCATCACCATCTCGAGGTGCTGGGCCTTCATCAGCCCGCGCACGTACTCCGCGACGTCCGGGCGCGACACGTGCTCGTTGTAGGCGCGCTTGTGGCTCTTGATGACCCGGCCGCCGTCGGCGAACAGGTGGGTGATGATGTGCGGCTGATCGAGACCGGAATCTTCGGTCTGTACGTGGAAGACGGTGGACTTGAATTTGATGTTGTTGTTGAAGCCCATCTGCGCGCGCCGAAAGCTCGGCCGCTTCATCTCCGTGTCGAGCTTGGCGAGCTCGGCGGGCGCGTAACGCGCCATCGCTTCCGCCAGCGCGCCATGGTCGCCGTCCATGCCCTCCATGCGTTCGAAGGCGAGCTGCGCGATGCGCGCCCCGGGATCGATGCGCAAGGCTTGAGCCAGCAACTCGTGCCCTTCGGGATCGCTCGGACCATTGGCCGCCCAAGCGCTCAGCAGTGCAACCGCTTCGTCCGGGCGCTGCTTCTCGACCAACCAGGCTGCCACACGCGCGGCCTGAGCACGCAAGGCTGAGATGTTGCCTTCTCCCGTCATCGCTTTGGGAAGGAGCTTAGCCAGATCTTTCGCCCGGGCCTACGCCTTCTTCGACGTCTCCGTCCGCCAGAGCGTGACGAAAGCGGCCGGTCGCGCTGGCGAACGGCCGAATCCGCTATTCCTGGCTATTTCTTGGAGTCCGGAGGCCGATCAGGGCGTGTTGCACACATCCGGGTTGGGGCAATCCTGCTGAAAACAACCGTTGGCGAAGTCCGGAATGCAGTCGCACTTGCCATTGCCACAGAGCACCTTGCATTCGAAGGCGCAGCCGTTGATGGCATCCTTCGGGTTGTCGCACTTGTTGTTGCCGCAGGTGCAATCCGTGGGGCAGCCGGTCAGCGTTTCACCGACGTCGCAGTAGCCGTTGGCGTCGCACGGTTCACCGCAATCTTTCGGGCAGTTGATCTGCGTTTCGTTCTGCATTTCGCAGACGCCGTTGCCGCAGAAGCAGTCGGACGGGCAGCTCGTCGGCGTCTCTTTGCCTTCACAAATCTTGTTGTTGTTGCAGATCGGGCAGTCGCTCGGGCACGTGTCCGACGTTTCCTTGAAATTCGGCTCGCACACGCCGTTCCCGCAGAAGCAGTCGTTCGGGCACTGCGAGGCGGTCTCCATGCCTTCGCAAACCTTGTTGTTGTTACACAGCCCACAATCGGACGGACAATTGAGCGTGGTCTCTTTCGTTTCACACACGCCGTTGCCGCAGTAGCAGTCGTTCGGACAGTCCGTTGGGTTCTCTGCGCCCTCGCACACGCCGTTGTAGTTGCACAACCCGCAATCGACGGAGCAATTGAACGTGGTCTCGCCGTTGCTGCATTGACCGTTGCCGCAGTAGCAATCCTTGGGACAGGTCTTGGCGGATTCGAGCACCGAGCAGTAGCCGTCGTTGTTGCACGGTGAGCAGTCCGCCGGGCAAGTGACCACGGTCTCGTTCGCCTCGGCGTCGCAGCGCCCATTGCCGCAGGCGCACTCGTAAGCGCAGCCGTTCAGCTGGTCCAACGCGGCATCGCAGTAATTGTTTCCGCACGACGCGCAGTCGCTCGGGCAGATCGCGCGGTCGTACGGCAAATCGCATTTGCCGTTGCCACAGAGCGGGTGACAATCCACGAGGCAGGTGTCCATCGTCTCGCGGGGGCCACAGAAGCCGTCACCGCAGAACCCGCCGATGCCGCCGACATTGCCGAAGCCGCCGTTCGGGCCGATGAAGCCGCCCGTCGCGCCGACACCGCCGAAGTTGCCGAAGTTGCCGGAACCACCGAAGCCCGTTCCGCCGACGTTGCCGTGACCGCCGAAGCTAGCGCCGGCTCGGGGGGCGGAGCCGCCATGGCTTGCGGAATCACCCGCGACACCGACACCGCCGTAGATCGGCACGTCATTGCGGCCGCAACCCGCGCCCAGGCCGACCAAGGCCGCCCCAACGAGGATGAAACTCCAGAACCGCTGCGAAACTTTAGCCATGGATCCGACCTTCCCCACGCAATTTACACGCCACGCTATTGGACAACCCACGCGCCGCCGACTCGCTCATTCTCGACCGGCATTTTCGCAGAGTTAGTAGCACTTGTGCCAGTTCTCTTCGAATTTGGACTGGCACCCCCTGTCAGCAATGTCTTGGTCGCGGGCTTGCGATCAGCGGGCGACTGCACACTACTCGCTTGCTCAGGACTGCCCGTACGCGGTGTTTTCTAGGAGGATGACATTCGTCTTGGAACGAGTTTCACCCGCGTTGGTTACATAGACCGCGGGTTTGTCGACGATGGGGCAAACCTTTTCACAAGCACCGCAGCCCACGCACAGGCCGGGATCGACGTGCGGGCGTTGCACCTTCACGGTCAACATGGCCGCCTGTTCGCCTTCTTTTTGATACTTGCTGTCACGCTTCGGAACCTCGACCGCCTCCGGCCAAATGGCCTTGGGCGAGGTCGGGCAGAACTCTTCACAGACGATGCACGGCGTGGCCATGGCCCAGGGCAGGCAGCGGCCCTGGTCGTACATCGCGGTACCGATCGAGATCGGCTTTTGGCCGAGCCCCATCTTCTGCTTCTCGGTGATCTTCTGAATCGCGCCGGTCGGACAAACCTGACCGCACAGTACACACGAGAACTCACAGTAGCCGATGCGCGGGATCAAGATTGGCGTCCACAAGCCCTCGATGCCTGCCTCGAAGAAGGCGGGGTGGAGCGCGTTGTTCGGGCACACCTTCATGCACTCTGCGCAGCGAATGCAGCGCTCGAGGAACGCGCGCTCTTCCACCGAGCCCGGCGGACGAATCACCTTCTCGCTGTAAGCCTTGTCCGGCCAATTGCCGATGCGCATGCCGGGAATGCACACCGCGCCCGCGGCCGTCGCGGCGACCAGCGTGCGACGCTGCAAGTCGGGCTTCGTGATCGTGCTCGTGCGCTTGGGCAAGAAGCGGAACTTGATCACGTCCTCCGGGCAGGCCGTCTCGCAGTTCAAGCACATGTGGCACTCGTCCTGCCGGTGCTTCACCCCACCCTGTGGGCTGTCAGCACCCTGGCAATTGACGAGGCACAGGTTGCAATCGGTGCACTTGGCGTGGTCCTTCTCCATGCCGAACACGGCAAAGCGCGAGAACACGCCCAGAAACGCGCCCAGCGGGCACAGCGCTCGGCACCAGAACCGCGGGATGAAGCGGTTCATGAACAGGACACCGACCAGGAAGAACACGATCAGCCAGGTCTGGTGGAAGTAGCTCTGATTGGCCGTCCACACCGTGCGCGACAGAATGTCCTGCGCGCCGTCGGTCGCGTTTTGCAAGACGCGTACGTTGCTGCTCGCGACCACCGTCGCCGAACGCACGCCGAAGTATTGCAGCGCCGGGATCACACCCATACCGATGGTGCGCACGGCAACGCAGATCGGATCGAACAAGCCGCCGATCGCACTGCCCACGACGGCGGCGCCGAGCGAGCCCCACATGATGTAGTACTTGCCGGCCTGCCACCAATGCGTCTTGTTCGACTCGACGCGCTTGTTGCCGCGCAGGTAGCGACTCGGGAAAATCCAACCGAAGAAATGATGCAGCGTGCCGAACGGGCAGATCCAACCGCAGAACACGCGCCCGAAAACCAAGGTCAGCGCCAGCACCACCAGCGACCAAGCCAAGCCTCGATACACCGTGTGCGTGCTGAGCAAGGTCATCGCGCCCACGAACGGATCCGCGAGCAAGAAGCCTTCGACCGGCAACGGCAAGCGCACGGGCTCACCCGCGGCCGCGGTGAACGTCCCGCGAAACGCGGTGTGCGCCAAGAAGTACAAGAACAGCGAAACGAAGCCGATTTGCGACGCTCGCCGCACCCAAACCAGCGCCCGGATCACTTTGCGCGCCGGGATGCCGGAACCGGGTAGCTTCTTTGCCGGCTTTTTGGGTTTGGCGGGGGCGATTGGCGCGCTCGGGCCGCCGCTGTTGACCAATGTGGCGGACGCGGACGTCGGGTTCACCGCGGGCGCCGCGGCAGAAGCGGCAGCGTAAACCGGCGCAGCCTTCGCGCTCGAAACACTCGCCGACGCCGCCCCAGCCGCACCACGTGCGCGGCGGATTTGGATCAGCGCGGGCGGAGCCGGCTGAGGCGCCTCGGCTACGTCGAGCGGGCGCACTTTGCCGACGCTGGTGAGCCAGGGAATGGGAGCGGGAAAATCACCGCCGTTGATCCCGGGTTCGAATTCGCCGGGTTTACCGCCGTTCACGTCAGACCTCCACGTGCGGCAGCTGTTCCCAGAACATGCTGCCGATGCCGCGTTCGTGCCCCAGCTTGAGGTAGCGCACGTTCGCGGCTTTTTCGCCGATCAGCGTACAGCCGTAGGCGTCGATCGCGACCTGATCGAGGCCCGCGACGACTTGATGCATGTCTTTGGCGTCATCGATGTTGCCGCCCTGCGGGCCGTTGCGCAGCAAAACGCGCGTTGCGTCCAGCACGGTCAGCGTGGGCCGCATGAAGGTCGCCAGATCCGCAATCGAAACGTCGATGTTTTGATGCAGGCGATTGCGGCGGCCACCGAGGATTCCGTACCAATTCTTCATGCCGCCGGTGAACTTCGACAAATTGTGGTGCTTGGCGACGGGCACGTTGATCACCTTGTCCGCGTTCACCAGCGGCAAGTACACCGGCCATTGATCGAGCACCTCACCCTTCATGCGTAAATCGCGGAAGCGATGCGCGGAGGGCAAGATCACGTTCGCGCCCAAAGCGTAGGTCGCGCGCCAAATTCCCGAGCGCTGAAAGCAGCGATTGGCCTCGTTGCATGACGCGTCGGTGACGATCACGTCGCTCGCGCCAGCGTCGAAACACTGCTTCACCACTTCGGCCACGACCAGCGGGTTGGTGTTGGCCGCGTGCACCGGCATGCGATCCCAACCGATGTTCGGCTTTACCGCGACGATGTCGCCGCGCGACACGAAGCGCTTCATGCCGCCCATCGCGTTCAGCGCGCGCCGCACGAGCTCGGCGGGATCGGTGCTGCTCTTGGCGATCGCGAATACGGGATCTTCGGCGGAGGCCGGATGGTGAATGCGAAAATCGCGCACCTGACGCTCGCCGTTGGCCTGGGCGAGGCCAAAGCCACCGCGATCGAAGGCCAGCGCCGCCGTCGCCGCAGCTCCGCCTGCGACGAGGCCGAGAGCCCCGAGGCGCTTGAGCGCATCGCGTCGCGTCGGATCCATCATTTCCGGGCGGGATCCTTGAAGGAAAAAAGCGCGGCGGTCAAGTTCGCGGCCGGTCCGGAGAGCCGTCTACTAACCTGCTGATTTAATTGAAAATTCACCGGCCACTTTGGCGCACGAGCCGAGCCGGTTCCGGCCCAGGGACCGAAGCCGCGCACCGCCGCCACCCGCCCAGCACGGGAAAGTGCGGGGGGTTGCTTGTCCGGAACGACGACGCAAGCTAGGGTCCGCGTCCTTTTCGCACACCCCGGCAAGTGGGTCGGGTCAGCCGAGAAGGCCGAGAATACGGAGAGAGACGATGAAAGACGGCATCCACCCGGATTACAAACCGGTCGAAGTGCACTGCGCTTGCGGCAACAAGTTCGAGACGCGCTCTACCAAGAACGAGCTGCAAGTCGACGTCTGCGCGGCGTGTCACCCGTACTACACGGGCAAGCAACGCATGATGGACACCCAAGGTCGCGTCGATCGCTTCCGCCGTCGTTACGCCGGCGCGCCAGCGGCCGCTACCAAGTGAGTTTTCGCGCGGCGTGAACTCAATTCACGCCGCGCGAGCTGCATCGCGCTCGAGAGCAGCGCTATACTGAGGACGATGTCGAACCAACCCGCGGTTCTCGGCCCTGATGGTGTTGCCCGTCCGTATATCGGCGGCCAAGCGCTGATCGAGGGCGTGATGATGCGCTCGCCGCATTGCTTCTCGGCTGTCGTGCGCAGAAAGAGCGGCGCGCTGGTCGTCCGCGAAATGCCGATGGCGGATCTGCGCCGCGGAAAGTTGGCGTGGCCGTTGGTGCGCGGCATCGCGGCGTTGGTCGAGGCGCTGAAGCTAGGCAGCACCGCGTTGCGCTTCTCGTCTCAACAGTTCGAGCTCGACCTCGAGGATGAAGGCGAGCCCAAGTCTTCTCCGCGCAGCAAGCCGCCGAGCACGCTCGCGTTGTTGTCGTTGCCGATCATCGCGCTCCTGACCAACTCGCCCGAGGACTACGGCAAGCAGCCCGCGCCCGCTCCAAGCGAGGGCGACGGTAAAAAGAGCCTGCTGGGCATGCTCTCCGCGCTGATCGCGATCGGCATGTTCGTGGCGCTCCCGCAGGCCTTCGCGGCCGGCGCGAGCAGCGTGTTTGGGCTTGGATTGGACGTGCGCGACGTCGGCTTCCAATTGCTGACCGCCGCCGCCAAGCTGACGATCTTGATCGGTTACATGCTGCTCATTCGCCGCATCCCCGAAATCTATCGGGTATTTCAGTATCACGGCGCTGAGCACAAATCGATTTACACGTACGAGTCCGGGCAAGCGCTCACGGTCGAGAATGCGCGGTCGAAGACCACGCTCCACCCGCGCTGCGGCACGACCTTCATCGTGATGGTCGCGCTGGTATCGATCTTGGTGTTCAGCGCGCTCGGTCCTCTACTTCCCCAATTGGGGCTGGGTAAGCTCGCGGACAACCTCTTGTTCTTCGCGTTCAAGCTGCCGTTCTTGCCGTTCATCGCCGCGATCACGTTCGAGTTGCAGCGCGTGCTGGCCAAGTACTGTCAAAAAGGCCCCGGCCAGGTCCTGCTCTGGCCCGGCTTCCTGGTCCAAAAGATCACCACCATCGAGCCGGACGACAAGCAGCTCGAGGTCGCCCTGTCCGCGCTGTTGGTCACGCTGGAGCGCGAGCAGCAAGGCGCAGCGCCAGAAACTGCGAGCGAGCGCACCTTCGATGATTTTTCGACACTGACGCGCGGCGCTGTGCAAGCAGCATGATTCCGGTCGGCAAGTTAGAGTCCATCGTTCGACGGTACGCGGAGCTCGATCAGCTGTTGTGCGACCCGAAGGTGTTCGGGGATCCGCAAAAGCTCAATTCGTTCAACCGTGAACGCAGTGGGTTGTCGAACATCGTCGAGGCCTTTCAGGAGTGGCGCGTCGTCGAGCGGCACGTCGCCGAAGACCGCGAGGCGCTCGATGATCCGGAGCTTGGCCCCATGGTCAAGCAAGAGCTGCCCGAGCTCGAGGCCAAGCTCGTGGACATCGAGCAGCGCATCTTCATCCTGCTCTTGCCCAAGGATCCGAACGACGAAAAGAACACGTTGCTCGAGATCCGCGCCGGCACGGGCGGCGAAGAAGCAGCCTTGTTCGCGGCCGATCTGCTGCGCATGTACTCGCGCTACGCCGAGACGCGCGGCTGGAAGCTCGAGCTTTTGTCGAGCAGCGAGGCGCAAGCGGGTGGCATCAAAGAAGCCATCTTGCTCGTCAGCGGCAACCGCGTGTTCTCGAGCCTGAAGTACGAAGGCGGCGTGCACCGCGTGCAACGCGTGCCCGCGACCGAAGCGCAAGGACGCATTCACACCTCGACCGCAACGGTCGCGGTGTTGCCCGAAGCGGACGAAGTCGAACTCGTGATCGACGACAAAGATCTGCGCTTCGACATCGCTGCATCGGGTGGTCCGGGTGGTCAGGGCGTGAACACCACCAACAGCTCGGTGCAGATCACTCATATCCCGACCGGCATCACCGTGCGCTGTCAGGACGAGCGCAGCCAAATCAAGAACAAGGCCAAAGGCCTCAAGATCTTGCGCAGCCGCCTACTCGAGATCGAACAAGAGAAGCACGACTCCGCGATTCGCGACGAACGCCGCAGCATGGTCAAGGCGGGCGAACGCTCGGACAAGATCCGCACTTACAATTTTCCGCAAAATCGCCTGACCGATCACCGCGTGGGGCTGACGTTGTACAAGCTCGACCGAGTGATGGACGGCGATCTGACCGAACTGCTCGAAGCGGTGGGCTCGTTCCACCAAGCCGCGCTGCTGGAAGCCAACAAGACTCACGAGGACGCTTAGGTCGTGGCCGCGCCGGCCAGCGTCGATTTGGACGCGCTGCTGTGCGCGCTGATTTTGGTGCCGACCGCGTTCGCGCGGAATCGCTTCTTCAAACTGTTCGAGAATCCGGCCGCGCTCAAGGTGCGACGGCGAGCTTCACGCGTGCGCGGCATCGTGCGGCAGCTGTGTGGCACCGGTCGCGTCAAAGCCGAAGTGATCGGCGAACAAGTGCTCGATGACGGCCAAGTGCTGCTGCGCTATCGCGTGGAAGAGATCGGATTTCTGCGCACCGCGGCGCTCTCTCGCCTGGAAGCGGCAACGCTGCGGTTCGCTTTGTCACGGGCAGGAAAAGGCAGCCTCGACAGCGCGGATCGCGAACTCGTGGAGAGCGCGCTCGAACGGCTCAGCCTGAATTTGAGCCTGCCCGAGGGCATGCTCTCGCCACACGCGCCGCAAGAAACCAGCGGTCTCGAGTGAGGTCCGCGCAGCGGTTAGCTGAGCTACGCAGCCGAGTGTAGACTCGGCGCATGTTCGAAGGCGAGCGGCGATTTCACGACGACACTCCCGTCGGTGACCAGATCGTCGTAATCCACGGGCTGAGCTGGTCGGACTATCAACGCATGCTGGAGCTGCGCAAGGACGACCGCGTGCCGCGCTACGCGTACTTGGAGGGACAGCTCGAGATCATGAACCCCTCGCAAGCCCGAGTGGCGCTCACCTCGCGCATCGCGCATTTGCTCGCCGCGTGGTGTCTCGAGCGCGGTGTGGATTTCACGGCCTACGGCTCCTGGACCCTCGAAGACAAGACGACCGCGCGCGGAATCGAGCCGGACGAATGCTACGTCTTCGGCGGGGACACTGCCGCGCGCCAGCCACACTTGGCAATTGAAGTGGTCTGGACGGCGGGCAAAATCCGAAAGCTCGACATTTACCAAAAGCTCGGCGTGCGAGAAGTGTGGTTCTGGCGCAACGGCCGCATGATCGCATACGTGTTGCACGGCGAGCAGTACCTCGAAGCGGCGACGAGCAGCGTCCTGCCCGGGATCGATTTGGTCGAGCTGTGCTCGTACCTCGACCGCGCGAGCACGAGTCAGGCTAGCCGTGAGTATCGCGCCGCGCTGAACCAAGCCAAAGAATCGAGATGAGTAAAGATCGCAGCTACGCGGACGACGAAGTACGCGCCATCATCGAACGCGCGCTGAAGGCGCAGCCGTCGAGCGGTGTCAGTCACGATGAATTGCTGGCGATCGGCGCGGGCGTCGGCTTGTCTCCCGCTGCGCTGGAGAGCGCCGCGCGTGAGGTGGCCGATGCTCGCCTGACGAAGACAGCGACGGAACGGGTGCAGTCGTTCAAGCGCCGTTGCGTGATCGCGCACGCTTTCGTCTATTTCACCGTCAATGCGTTCCTGTTCGCGATCAATTTTCTGACCACGCCCGGCCAGTGGTGGGTGCTCTTCCCGGTTTTCGCCTGGGGGATCGGCATGATCTTACATGCGGGGTTCGGCTTGTTTTCGAAAGCTTCGGACTACAGCGTGACCCAAGAGAAGCGGCGTTTGTTGAAAGCTGCACGGGTGGGAGTCAATCGCCTCGTCGAGCGCCAGCAGGGCGTACGCATCGCCGCCGAGGCCGATCGACCCGAGCAGTCACGGATCGAAGACGCGGAAGCCGACGAAAACGACGAGCGCGCAGCGCGTCGCCGTGAGGGCCCTTAATGATGCGCGCGCGCTTGCTCGGCCAAGAGCTCGGTCACGTCGAAATACACGTGTAGCTTTTGCCCGTCCGTTTGCTCGGCGTCGAGCAAGTCGAGCGTGCGACTGCCAACGTTGACGCGAGACTGTGAGGTGAAGCGCGCGTGCTTCGCCTTCAAGACCTCGTACTCTTCCTTGACGCGATAAACGGTCCAGGCTGATTCTGGAGTTTGACCGTTGCCTGCGTGAATGATCGAGTCGATCAAGGCCTGAGCGACCGTGCGATGAAAATCAGCCTCGGTCAGGTGATCGGTCTTCCGCAATGCATTCGAGCGCAATGTATGCGCGTTGATATCGGCTTGGTCCGCGGCCAAGAGCTCCGCGCTCGCGTCGATGATGCCGGCGGGGCTGTCACTGCGAGCCGCGTCGGCCAAGCGCTCCTCGAGCTCTTGGATGTTCGAGGCATCGGGCACGTACAAACGTCCGCGGCGAAAGCGCCAAAAGTCCGTACCGGCGATCTGATCGATGGCTTCTGTAGCGAGTGCGCCTGCCCGCGCGCGATAGTACGCGGCGTCGGCTTCGGCGTATGCGGGTCGCGGCGTGGGCGCGGCCGACGCGTTTGCTGCAGGTGCCGTGTTGGCCGCTTTCGGCGACGAACCACACGCGCTCGCGCACAGGCACGCAAGCACCAGCGAAGCTCCACGAATCACCCGCACCACGACCGCGAATTGCTGGCTCTTTTCCATTTGCTACCGCCAAGCTCACCAGTAGCCGAAAGCCCGCGCATCTCCAAGGGCTTAGCCGCCACGCGCAATGTTTCCACGGAGGGTATGCGCCGCGAGCTCGAACGCACGCTGCTCGGCGGCGGTGAGCGGCGGATCGCGATCCCAGCAAAACGATTGGGCGCGCGCAGGCGGCGTGCCGCGCTTCACTAGCGCGAGCTGCGCGCGTTCGACCACGCCCACCTGACCGCGCGCGCCGGCAAACAAGGACAACAGATCGGGCCCAGTCGCACGACGCGGCGTCGCTCGAACGCGAGCATGCACACTGCCCACGCGCGCTTCGAACCCAGCAACGCGTGAAGCGACCGGATCGGCCCAGGCATCCACAGCACCCGGGAACCCGAGCGCAATCCAGTCCGCGACCGAAGCCGACCACGGCGCCGCTTCGCTCAACCCCAGCGTCAGATTTGCGCGATCGAGCAGGGCTTCGACTGCGCCCAAGGACAGCCGCGCGTCGACCTCTGCAAGTTGCGCAAGCTCGTCCAACGCAAACGCGGGCCGCGCGTCGGGCAGCGACGTTCGAGACTCTTCGTCGCTCGCTTCGAGCGCGCCCGGGTTGAACATGCCCGAGGGATCCCAAGCCGAGCGCAGACGCTCCAAGAGCACCGTCCCCTGCCCGAGCTCGGCCGCCAGACGCGCGGCCTTGCTTCGTCCCACGCCGTGGTGATGGCTCAAATTGCCGCCCGCGGCGAGCACAGCGCCGAGTCCGGCGCGCCACGCGGCTTCGTAGCGTTCGCGCGCGTGACCACCGCTCGCGCCCAGGGCCGAGAAGGTGAAGTAAATGCTGCAACCGTCGGGATAGGCGTGGCTCAAATGGGCCATCACCAATGCGTGCTCGGAGAGTTCTCGGCGCACGCCTTCGTACACCGCGTCGAGCTTGGACCAGGGCGCAGCGATCTCCATGGTGTCGGTGAATGCACCCAAGCGGAACGCCGACGATTGACGAAAACTTACCGCGTAGCGATGCGCGAGCCAGCGTCGTGCCGGCCCTTCTCCGAGGAAGCGCGCGGCGGCGCGCGAGCAGATGGCCGCTGCTCGCGCTGCATCTTGCTCTGCCTCGTCGGCTTCGCCCTCGAAGATCAGGATCAGCGTCGCACCGCCGAGCACGTTGCCTTCGAGTGCTTCGATCGCGCGCTGCAGCCAGCGTGGTTTTTGCAATGCCCGGCGCGCGGCGCCCCCAAACCATCGACCGACCGCGGCACTGCTATTTTTGGCTGATTTCTTGGTGTTCGAGCTCTGACCGAGCAGCACGGAATCGATCGGATCGTACAGCCGCGCAACTTCGGGTCTGAGCCCGGACTGCATCATGGTGCGCAGGATCTCGAACCCGCTCTCGATGTTCACGCACGAGTAGGCGAGAAAGCGGCGAACGCGCGGCGCGGGGTGCAGCCGCAAGGTGACCTGCGTGATGAAGCCGAGGGTCCCCTCACTACCGGTGACGAGCGGCACCAGGTCGGGCCCCGAACGGCGACGACGCATCGGCACGAAGTCGCCCGTGCCGAGCACGCAGTCGAGCCCAGCCACCATGTCCTCGATCTTTCCGTAGCGACTCGAGCATTGACCGGCGCCACGCGCTGCAACCCAGCCGCCCACCGTCGAGCAAACGATGCTCGAAGGGAAATGCCCGGCGGTGTAGCCAGCTTTTTCGAGCTCCTGCTCGAGCGTCAAACCGAGCACGCCCGCGCCCGCATGCACGACTGGCGCTTCGCGCTCGATGCGAAAATCCGCCATGCGTTTGGAGTCGATCACGATCGTGCGATCGTCCGGCAGAACCGCGCCACACACACCGCTGCCCGCGCCGAACGGCACGACTCGAAATCCCTCCCTGCGAGCGAGCTCGAGCAATTGACAGATCTCTTCCGCGCGCTCCGGCCAAACTACCGCAGCCGGACGATTCTCCGGCAGATCGCCGCTTTGAATGTCGACGAGGCCACGAGGCCAAAGATCGCGCGCAGCGGCGAATAGGTCCGATGACGCCCCACTGACACGCAGACCGGGCACGCTGAGCCGAACAGCTGACGCGAGATCCACGAAACGCTTGTAGCCCGCGCACGCGGGGACGTATACGTGGAGGGCGTGGGAACTAGTTCGAAACCATTGTTCGCACTGATCGTGGGCTCATGTGCGTATGGCCTGGTTCTGGCGGCTTGTGGCGGCGGAGCCGCCGCAGGCTCTGAGCCCCCCGCCAAAGCCCCTCAAGCCACGTCGCGCACTCACGCCGAACCAGCGGCGGACAGCGAGGAGGCCGCGGTCGAGCCGGAGGCTGAAGCGCCGAAAGCGGCGCTGTGTGACGACGGCACCTGCAGCCCGTGCGGCGCCGGAATGTGCCCGAGTGGCTGGTATTGCGACGAGTCTGCGAGCGGGGGACCAGCCTGCGGCTGGCTACCGCGCTGCGCACAAAAGTCGAGCTGCGCGTGCCTGACGAGTCAGCTCGGCAGCGGTTGCAAATGCAGCGAGCAAGGCGGCGGCCTGCACGTCACTTGTCACTGAAGCGCGAGACGTCGCGTTCAGGGGCGCTGCGCGAGCATGATGATGCGCGGCGAGTTCGGACCGAAGAACACACCGGGCGTCGCGGGGTGACCGCTGGCTTCGGTCACGCGGAACCCCACCTCGTGCAGTAGCTTACCGAGCTCGTGCAACGAGTACAGGCGGAGCGAGAACAGCGACTCCTTGGTGCGACCGTCATCGAGGATGATCGAGCGCTTCACGCGCAGACGACTCGAGATGTAGTCCACGCTCATGTCGTCCATGCACACGCACGAGTCGCCCTCGTACCAAACCGTGCACGGCGCTGACGCCGCCGCAAAATCGCGGTTGATCACGTCGATCAAGAACATGCCGCCTGGGCGCAGCGCCTTGAACACGCGCTGCGCGACAGCCAGGTTCTTGTCTTCTTCAAAGTAGCCGAAGCTCGTGTTCCAGCTGAACACGCCATCGAACATTTCTTCGAAGGCCATTTCGCGCATGTCGCCTTGCAAGAAATTGATCTTCTGGCCGCGCTCTTGAGCCACATCCGCGGCCAGCGCAAGCTGATAGAGCGATAGGTCGTAGCCAACGACGCCGTAGCCGCGGCTCGCGAATTCCACCGCGTGATGACCCGAGCCGCAGCCGAGATCGAGCACGACGCCCCCCGCTGCAACGCCCAATGACTCTTCGATGAAGGTCACTTCACGGCGAATGTGATCATCAGAGACGCGCGAGGTTGCGCGCATGAAGTCTTCGTTGAACAGATCCTCCCACCACGGCTGACGCGTTTTTGCGCGCTGCGCGGCCTTGGCGGCAGCCGGATCCGGAGTCGGTGGCGGTTCTTTCGCAGGCACGGCTGCAGGAGCAGGCGGCGCGGGCGGTGCTGGTTCCGCAGCAACGGGCGCCGAAACCGCCGGCGCTGCAGCGAGCGCGCGTTTCGGCGGAGGAGGAGGCTTGGCCGCGTCTTCGACCGTAGCCACCTCTTCTGGGGGCATGGAGATCGCGTCCTCGCGACCGAGCTCTTCCGTCGCCTCGACGGGCGGGACGGATTCGGAGACGCCTTTCGCGACTCGTTCCGCCTCGGCGGCCTCGCGCGCCTCGGCAGCGGCGATCTTTTTGGCGATCGCTTCTGCCGAAAATTGATCGTCCGAGAGTTCGACGGGCGGCGGCGGCGCTTTAGGGCGTCGTCCTTCCGGATTCGGCGCCGCGGTGGGTGCAGAGGGTGCTTCGAGCGACGATGCTTCGAGCGCGGCTGCGGCCGCATCGAGCGCGGCAATCGTGTCGGCAGCCGGCGTTGCACTAGCAGCGGGTAACTCGACATCGATCGGTACATCGATTTCGATCGATGGTCCCAGATCCGTGGGCATCGGCGGCGCCGGAGGCACCATGAACGGGACGGACGCAACTGCGGCAGGCGAGGTCGCGGCGGGCGCTTCCGCAGCAGGCGCGACCGCGGCAGGCGCGGCAACGACAGGCGCGGCCGCGGCAGGCGCGGCAACGACAGGCGCTTCCGCGACGGCTTCAACGACGGCCGGTGCGTCGGGCGCGGGTGCGGGGCGCGAGGAACGGCGGACACCGGTTCCGAGCCGCGAAGCGTTTGGTGCCAGGCCATCCGCATCCACGTCAGGTGCGGGGTCTTGCGCCGCCGTGGGACGCACCGAATCACCCACCGCGATGATGCGCATCGCAAAGATTGCCGAGGGGGAGGTCGACGGCGGAGGAAACCCGGGTGGAGGATTCGAACCCGAAACCGGCGCGGGAGCAGGCGCTGACGGCGAAGATGGCGCGGGCGCCGCTGCAACCGAATCCGGCACGGAATCAGCGCGCAGGCGCGGCCCCGGTGGATCACTGCGCGGGCGCGGCGGAGTCGCGATCGGCTTTAGCGCGTTTGCGGTGTCCTTCGCGGCAGCGGCATCCGCAGAGCCGAGCGCAGGATCCGACGGCATCCGCGTGCTGCTCGGCGATGCGATCGCGGCGGCCACCTCGGGGAACGACGGACTCGGACGCCGACGCATCGGCGGCGGCTGACTGAGCGGCGCGATACTAGCTGCGTCGACCGCAGCGACGGGCGGTTCGTTCAACGTCGGACCAGCACCGGAGAAAGAAATCGTTGGTGCGATCGGGGCTTTGAGCGCGCCCGCGGAAGCCGCCAGATCCGGGCCTTCACCGGGACGAACGGAGGGTGGCACAGACGCCGCACCTGAGTCGCGCTTGGGCTTCGGCGGAGGCGCGAGCTTGCGCGCAAACGGTGGCGAAGAGTCGTGAGCGCTGATTGGTGGGGCCGATTCGATCACACCACTCGGGGGCTCGGCGCGCGCGGCAGCCTCTTGCGAAGAATCCGTCGCGCTCGATGAAGGCTCGAGCGCCGGCTTTTCTGCCGCATCGGGAACGCCCAGGTGCGCCGTTTCTTCCGAGTTTTCGATCGTCATCCAGCTCTCAATAGCGATTCACCGAAGCGCACCTTGCCGAGGGGGCGACCGACACTCAGCCCCGGCTCGAGCAAGACCACCGCGGTCGAACCCAGGTGAAACATGCCGATTTCATCGCCGCGAGCGACGCTCTTGGCAGGCGCGACCGGGTGCAACCCCGGCTCGGCCGACGGCCTGCCCGGTAGCGCAGTGATGGTGATTCGCCCGACGATCACTGCGCCAACCATCACCACGGTGACGCGGCCCAGGCCGCGCGTATCGATCACGATTGCCGCGCGATGGTTGCGAACGAACAGCTGTGGGATGTGCTTCTCGCCGATCGAGTTGACCGGATACAGATCACCGGCAATGCCTCGCACCAACGAAATCTCGCCGTCGACCGGCGAGTGCACACGGTGATAATCGCCCGGGGCGAGGTACACGACCGCAAATTCGCCGCCGCTGTAGCGAGCAGCGTCACGCGCGTCTCCGATCAGTTCACCGACGTCGTAGTGCTGACCTTTGACGAAGATGCGCGAACCAGAATCGACGCGCCCACATGACGAGAGCTTACCATCGGCCGGACACACGACCGCGTCCGAGCTGATCAAACGCGCGCCTTGCTTCAGCGGACGAGTGAAGAACGCGTCGAAGCTCGCGTAGGGGCCGGGCTCCGGCATGGCTTCGTCGAGATTCACGCGGTATGCGCGCGAGTAGGCACCCATGATCGCACGCGACACAGGCGGAGAGAGCGGTAGTTCGCACAGTTGTCCGACGGCCCGACTAATTCGGACACGCGGCAGAGCGCGCAAAAGCTGAGCAGCAGCGTACGTCGCGAGACCCACGGAAATCCTTTAAACTTCGCAGAGATTCGAGCTGATTATCCTAAGCGCCACGGCTACCGCCGGTCAATCGCGCGGGACCATTCTGGCCGCTTTACATAGCTCTCGCCATGCTTCCCGTGTGGGCAATGGTGGTTCTTCTTTCGCTCCGCCGGCTATTACGCTCGTCTGGCCACTCGTATCCCCTGCCGAGGGCCCATGATTTCGATGCTGCGCGTAGCCTTCGCAGGCCACTTCGTCTGAAAGGGGGTCCGCAGAGAGACCGAGGGTAAACGCGGGCTCGGCCTCCGCCAGCTCACCTCGCCGCTTGAACCCTCGGCCGGCCAGCGCAAACCACGGTCCGTAGAGACCATCAATTTCCGCCACAGTTCCCAGGGCGCGCTCTGCCGCAGCGTCGTCACCAGCGGCGTACCAGCCCGAGGCCACGCGAGCGCGGATCTGCGGCAGCCGCGGAAGTGAACTCAGCAACGGTTCGACTTCGCCCGCGGACTCACGGCCGTAACCGCGCCCTGCCAGCAAGTCCGCGAGGCGCACGCGGCGACCGGCATCGCCTTGAGCACGGGGTGCCGCCGCATGCAGTGGCACGTCCGTGCTCGGCTTGAGCGGCTGACGCAGGAAGCGTTGCCAACGAGCATTCCACTCCGATAGCCCATAACCCGTGGCGCTGAGCAACGCTGCCTCCGCACCTGCTGGACCATTACCGCGCAGATCGGCGAACAAGAGGCGCAGGGCCGCCTCGCCGTTCTGCTCGATGAAGAAATGCATGAAGCTCGTCACCTCCGCAAAGGCGATGCCCGCCGCCTCCGGCGTGGGCAACATCGCGATCGAGGGTCCGAGTTTGTCGATGCCGACCGAACGCCCATCGAGCGCCGCGTTGCGCGCCGCGACGTCGGCCCAGTCGGGTTTGTCGAACGGGCGCGGCGCGCGCCAACGAACCTCGAAGCGCTTGGCGAGCCCCTCTTGCATCCAGAGCGGCGCATAATCACGAGTCGCGCGCGTGACCAACAAGTGCGTGATCTCGTGCGCCAAGGTGTCTTGCCAGGGGTAGCCCTGTACCGGCGCACGGGGTGAGAGCATGATCACGCGCCCCCAGCGCGCGACCGCTAGCGTTCCGGTGGTTTCCGCGGCTTTCAGCGGCAAACCCGAGACCGTCGAGAGCGAGAACAAATCACGCACGAGGTCGATGCGCAGCGGCTTCGGTAAATCGATGCCGACTTCCTTCGAAACCGTGTCGCGTGCCTGAGCCGCCACCTCGAAGATGAACGGCGCGAGCGCGCGATCCGAGTCGTCCTGCAGCCGCAGCCAGACGCCGCGCTGCTTGTCCTCCAGGACGAAGCCAGCGGCCGTGGCACGCGCGCAACTCTTGGCGAGCTCAGCCAGCGACGCGCCCTCGCGCGACTCGTTGAGCATCGGGTTCGACAGAATCGCCTCGGCGCGATCGCATTCGCCGAGGTAAACCGCGAGGCGCGCGCGCTCCAGAGTCAAACTCGCCGACTCGATTGAAATGTGCTGAAGCAGCTCGGTGGCGCGCTGCGTGTCGATCTCGGTGATCGCGTTGGCGACGCTTTCCACGGGCGATCCGAGACCGAAATCGAAAGCGGCCGACGACAGGGCGACGGCACCCGTGATGGCCATTGTGATCCGCGCAACGAGCGAGCGCTTCATTGCAGCAACCCCTCCGCGTAGCGGCGCACAGCGTCCGAGAGTCGCCCACTGCCTTGTTTGCTCAACCCGTCCAACACACGACGACGGAAGTCGTCCGCTTGACCGCCCTCGGCGCGTGGGACGTCCGCGTCGCTGCGCATTTCTTTGCCCTTCGAGTTCGACGAATCTCGAGATGGCTGTGGCTGTTGCTGCTTGCCGTCATTGTCGCCGGAGCCGTTCTGCCCACTGTTGGTCTGCTCGAGCAGCCGCTGAGCTTCTCTCTGCAGTGAGAGGCCTGGTTCGCCGTGACCCGAGTTGAGTTCCTTGGATGCGTCGCGCATCAGCCCCTCGGCCTTGCTCAGCGCCTCCGCCAGATCTTCGGGCAGAGAAATCTCGCCGTGGTTGCCGCGGCCGGCAAGGTTTCCTGCGCGCTCCGCGAGCGAGCGCTCACGCCCGGATGAATCTTGGAGACCAGCTTGGGCCTTCTCGGCGGCGCTCTTTTGCGCGCGATCCAGACTCTGCTCGGCCCAGCCCAACGCGCGCTCGAGCTCGGCGCGAGCTTCGGCCAGCGCGGCCTCGTCGAGAGTTTCGAACGCATTGGCGCTCTTGCTGCGCTTCTCGGCTTCGGCCAATTCGGCGCGAGCATGGCGACCGCTGTCTACGGCGTCCTTGAGCGACAAGCGGGCCAGGCTTTGGGCCATGGATTGCGCATGCTCGCGGGCGAGTGCGGCCGCGCCACGCGCTGAGTTCGGGTCGTCCGCGAATTGCGGCAAGGGCGAGATCTTCTTGCGTAACTCGGCCGCGCGCTCGGCAGCTTCTTGCTTGAGGTCGCTCAAATCGACGGCCTTCTCGGCGTCGGACAAGTTGCGCTCCACGCGGTCCAACTCCCGTTGGTGTTCATCCGCCAAGCGCTCGAGTTCGCCCACCAACTCGTCGAATTTTCGGTCCGCATCGGAGGGGTGTCCATCATCCGAACTCTGCGAGCCAGCACCGGATTCCACACCGCCACCACCCGCCGTGCTGAACGACGGATTCGGTCGACGCAAACGCGCGGCCAGGTGACGCGCTGCGAGTTCGGTCGCGAGCATGCTGCCGCTGTCTTTTGCCCGTTTGATGCGCCGAATCTCGCCCTCGGCAACGCTACCCACATCGCGACCGAGCGCACCGAGCGTCACCAAATTGTGCGCGCCAGGTTCGAGCACGCTCAGCGCCTGATTCAGACGCTGCAGGCCCGCTTGTCGGCGTTCACTCTCGAGCGCTTGCTTTGCGCCCTCCGCGACTTCTTCGGCCACGTCACCCAAGTGCTTCGAGACCGAAGCCGCGTCGCGATTGCCCAAGCCGCGCAGCGCCGCATCCACGGCCAAGAGCACATCCTCGGTGCGACGCATCGCCGATGCGGGCGTGGGCAGCGCACGCGAAAGCACCCGCGCTTGTCCGCCCAGGAACGCGCGTTGCGCGGGCGGCAAGCTCACCCCGGCAAAGCGCTTCTCCAACACCGCGCGCAGCTCAGCGGCCACGGCCTCGCTGCGCGCGCGGTCGGCTTTACGCCGGTCGGCCTCGCTGAGCGCAGTGTCGGGAGTGAGTTCACTCGCCAACAGGTCCGTCAAGCTGTCACGGACCGCGCGCAGCGCGGTGTAGCGCGCGGCCTCGGACTCGCCCACGGGCGTCGGAATCAGCGTAAACGCCTCGCTTTTGCCCCATTTTACGCCGGACGTCACATCGTCGTCGCGCGCTTCGACCCGGATCTCCACGGGCAAGAACGTGCGACGCAGAAACGGATCGCTCGATTCGATCGCGTAGGCACCGCGAATCAGCTTGGTCTCGCCGTCGAGGCGCATCAATGGCCGGCGGTCTTCACGGCCTGCCGCGCGCAACACCAGATCGATCTCGCGTAAGCCATGATCGTCACGCGCCTCGTAGCGCAGCTCACGGCGATCGAAATTTCTGAGCTCGATGCGCTCCGGCGCACCCTCGAGCTCCACGACCGGCAACGCATCCGGAACGGCCTCCAAGGCCACGCCTTCCGCCTCGCGGATCAGCACCTTGCCGAAACGCGCGGCAACCCTGAGTTCGGCGGAGTCATTGAGCACGTAGCGCGCGACGACTCCGCCGGATCCGTCCGCAACGAACGGCACGTCGGTCTTGCCGTCGCTGAGCACCAAGTGCCGGCCCTCCGCGAGCGGGGTCCCGTGCACGGTGACGGCGCTACCTCGCGCCTCCGCGCTGCCCAAACCAGGAAAAATAGAACGATCGGCGAGGTGCAGATAGGCCGGCGGCTGCACCGTGACGCGCATCGAGTCGAGCCAAGCCATGGGCACGGGCGCCACGCCCTTCCGCGCGATCAGCACATCGAGCCCCTCCCAAACACGATTCGGATCGCGCCCGACGGCGAGCGCGGCAATCAGCACTACGCCCAAGGCGACCATGCGCAGCAAGCTCGCGCGACGCGCGGCCTGCGCTTCGACCGCGGCCAACGGAGCGCGCTCGAGCTGACGCTGAAAATGCAACTGCGCGAGTTCGACCGAGCCGACACGCGGATCGCGCGACGCTTGCTCGGCCAAGGCCGCCGCACGCAGAGCGCGTTCACCGACGGCGCGATCGACGGGCACGAGCACGCGACGAATCGTGCGTTGTACATCCGCGAAGTCGCGTCGATCACGTGCGCGACGCCAAAAGATTTGCGCGCCGGCGGCGATCAAGAGCAACGCCGCCGCACTCCGCGTCCAAGGCGTGCCGAAGCGCGCCACCAAGCCCGAGGCGATCGACAGCGCGACGAAAAACGACAAATTCAGCCAACGCATCGGCGTGCGCCGGCGCGTGCGAAACGCGACGGCCAAGCGTTCAGTCGAAAGCGGAACCGAGGACATGACTCGCGGAGCTTACCGCACGCCGCGCTGGGAGCCGTGACAAACCCGAAAAACTGCCCCATCCTTTCGACTGAGTCACGCCGATGGCCCCGGTCGAACGCCTCAAGCGAGTACTGCTGTCGCTGCCGGACTTGGCGCTACGCACGAGCTGGCTGCGCGACCTCTTACTCAACGGCTCCACGCACGAAAACGCGACCGTGCTGAACGCGCTGTGTGAGGACAACGAGCGGGCGGACCCCGAAGCGCGCGAAGCAATCCTCGCCGTGGCGCTCTTTTTTGCGTCGCTCGGCGAGAACGAACTGGTCGAACGTTTGCGCGCGCAAGCCGACACCCGGCATTTGCTCAGCCTCGCGCGCCTGCTGCGCCGCGCACCGCCGCCAGCCGTTCACGATCGTCCGGCTCGAGAGCTGCCCGTCCCCGACTACGGCACAGGGCGAGAGCTCACCGTCGGCGAACGCAAAAGCCTAGCGCGCAGCCCCAATCGCCGCGCATTCGACAAACTGCTAGCCGATCCGCACCCGCTCGTGATCCGCCAATTGCTCGAAAATCCGCGCCTCACCGAGGACGACGTCGTGCGCATGACCGCGCGCCGCCCCGCGCGCCTCGAAGTGCTCGAAGCCATCGCCCAACACGGCCGCTGGCTCAGCCGCCCGCGCGTCCGGCTCAGTGTCCTCTTCAACCCCGGCTCACCGCCCGCGCTCACCATGCCCCTGCTGGCCGTGTGCACCCGCAGCGAACTCAGCGAAGTCCTCCACCACTCCGAATCCTCCCCCACCCTCCGCACCGCCGCCCACGAACTCCTGGAACGCCTGCCACCCCTCAAAGAAACCGAACCCACCGAACCGACGTTGCAGTAGGCGCGCGAACGGCTCCCGGATTTTTTACCGCCGAGCCGCAGAGGCCGCAGAGATCAGAAGGGAGTTGGGGGTCGCGAAGGGTTGCCGTTCCATTCGTTGAAAAGGCGGAAGAGCGACGCCGAAGGCTTTGACGGGGTTTGGCGTGGTGCGTGACCATCAACCCAATCCCGGGAAGGTGGGACTTGGGTGAGGAAGAGGGCTTAGCCTTCTTCTTCTTCGCTTTGCCACTTGAGGACGGCGCCTACGCTGATTTTCATGGCGCACTCTTCACACAGCGGGGGCTCTTCGAAGCGGTATTCGTCGCCGCGGGACCAGAGGAAGAGGCCAGAGCCGGCGGGCGGGCCGTCGAAGTGGCGCTCACAGAAGTCGCAATCGAAACCCTGCAAGCGACGCACCTCACCGGGTGAGGCGGGCGTGTGCTCTGGCTCGGGCCTGATCTGGGGTTCTGTCGGCTTGATGGCCATTCGTATAGCACTATAGCACTGGCGAACGCGCCGTCATTCGGCAGCGGCTGCGTCAGATCCCGCACTGGGCGAGTCAGTTCCGCCCGATCCGTCGGCGACGCCGCACGAAAGGGCAAGCATTTCCACCACGTCCATATTTCGGACCGTCTCTTCTTTGGACTGCGACTTGATGCCGTCGCTGAGCATGGTCATGCAGAACGGGCATGCGCTGGCGATCGTGGTGGCGCCGGTGTCGAGCAGCTGCAGCGTGCGCTTCACGTTCACGCGGTTGCTGTTTTGCTCTTCCATGAACATTTGAGCGCCGCCCGCGCCGCAGCACAGGCCCTTCTTCTTGTTCACGCCCTCGGCTTCGACCAACTCGACGCCCGGAATGCCCTGCAAGATCGTGCGCGGTGACTCGTAGATATCGTTGTAACGCCCGAGATAGCAGGAGTCGTGATAGACGACCTTCGCTTTAACTGGCTTGCTCGGCTTGAGCTTTTTCAGCGCCACCAATTCGAGCATGTAGTCGGTGTGGTGCACGACCTCGAACTTGGCGCCAAAGTCAGGGTACTCGTTCTTGAGGGTGTTGAAGCAGTGCGGGCAAGTGGTGATGATTTTCTTCACCCCGCCTTGCTCTTTGTAGCCGTTCAACGTGGCGACGTTGGTTTCGGCGAGCATCGTGTACAGGTACTCGTTGCCCGCGCGGCGCGCCGGATCACCGGTGCACGTCTCTTCTTCCGCCAAAATCGCAAAGTCCACACCCGCGGCCAGCAACAGCTGCGCAGTGCTGCGCGCGATCTTCTTGGCGCGATCGTCATAGCTGGCAGCGCAGCCGACCCAGAACAATACCTCGGCGTCGGGTTTCTCCGCGCAGCTCTTCACGCCGAGGCCCTCGGACCAGCTGGCGCGATCGACGCGCGCGAGGTTCCACGGGTTGCCGTTGCCCTCCATGCCTTCGAAGGGTTTGGCGAGCTGGCTCGGGAACTCACCCTTGATCACGACCAAGTTGCGTCGCATCTGCACGATCTTGTCGACGTAGGTGATGTTCACCGGGCACTGCTCTTCACACGCGCGGCACGTGGTGCAGCCCCAGAGCACGTCCTCGTGAATCACGCTCGGCACCAAATCGAGCGGTTTGTAGACCTTCGCGGGTTCGGCTTGTTTCGCCGGCTCTACGTCTGGTTTTGGTGCCTCCGCTGGCTCTGCCTTTGGCTCGCCGGGCGCGGGCGCTGCGGCTTGGTGCACGGCAGCCGGACCGACGGCGAGGAACTCTTCTTGGCGCCCGTACAAATGATTGCGCAGATCGAGCGTGAACTGCTTGGGGCTCAGCACTTTGCCGGTGGTGAACGCGGGGCAATTGTCCGAGCAACGCCCGCACTCCGTGCAGGTGTAGAAGTCGAGCATATCCTTCCACGTGAAGTGCTCGATGCGCGCATAACCAATGCGCGCGCTCAGCAGATCCTCGCCCTCGGTCGCCTTCTCGACCGCAGCCATCAACGCCTCGGTGCTGGGCGCGAGCGGGCGCAAACGGCCGCGCGGCGTGATGTCCGAGAGGAACACGTTCGGGATCGCGGTGATGATGTGGAAGTGCTTGGTGTACGGGAGAATGTTGGCGAAAATCAGCACCAAGGACGAGTGCGTCCAAAAACCGATGTGAGCCAGCACCACCAGCGCGCTCGACCCTAAGCCCGAGAGCAGCAGCGCGAACAAGGAGCCGGCCGGTTCGGTAAAGTGATAGCTGAGTTCACCTTCCGCGGGCGCGAGCGGCGCGATCAAGTTCGCCATCGCCGAGCAGGGGAACTCACTCGAGCCGGTGGCGCATTCGCTGGCGAAGCGATGTGCGAGCACCACGCTGGCGCCGTCGTACGTCAGGTCGGCGATCATCATCGTGCAGATGATGCCGAGGATGACGAGGCCCTCGACGCCTAGGGTCATGCGCTTCTGCGGGCGCACCACGCGGAAGTACACGAACACCGCCGAGCCGAGCACGACCAAGCTCGCGAAAACGTCCTTCAGAAATCCATAGATCGCGCCGAGCGGGAGGCCCAACACCGGCTCGTGACCGAGGATGAAGAGGTTGAAACTCGGGTAGAAACCGCGGCCCCAGAGCGTGAGCGTGCGCAAGAGCAGCACGAGGAAGCCGAGAAAGATCAGCTGATGCGCGAGCCCCGCGGCCAGGTAGTAGCGCATCTTCTTTTGGAAGAACGCGAACGTCCAAACCAAGCCCAGGCGCTTCGGAACGTCGTCGACGCGACTTTCCCAGGTGGTCGTCCCCACCTTTGCCAGATTGAAGCGACGCCAGGCACTGACCGCGAACACCGTGGTCAAAGTCACGATGATCAGGCCCATGGCGATCGGATTCATGGCGCTAACCTAGCCCACGATGCCGCCAAAATGCGAGGATTGCGAGGCCGGCCAGCGTGATGAGTAGGGCTACCACGGTGAACCACCGGGCCCGGCCGCGCGGCGACTCAGGGATGCGAAGCGAATGGATCGATTGCATCACCCGCAGCGAAAGCGGGCGCGCGCTCGGTACCTTCCGGGAGACTCCCGGATCGGCGACTTCCGCTGGTTCGACGCGCAGCAGGAGCAGCCCGCGCGGAATGGCTTCGTCATTGTTGGGCGAAAGTCCCCCCTGCTCGGGAATGCGAATCACGACGCTGCGAATCTCGGTCTCGCCTTTGCGCACCGGCAAACTGACACTCAAGATCTCGGCCAGCTCTTGGCGCCCACGCAGGGTGATCGCGCCGGAGCGCTCGCAAGCATCACAGCCGCCGCCGTCACACGCGGCGCACGTGACGTTGCGGGGCAGCTCGAACTCGATGACTTCGCCCGCCTCGAACCAAGCACGTGGCACTCGGATGCGATGAGTCACGTCCGGCCCACGCGGTACGTTCAACGTACGGGCCGTGACTTTGGCGAGGACTTCAGACACTAGTCTGGAGATTAGCTCGAATCGCAGGCTCGGTCACCGCCGTCCAGCGAGTACGACCGGTGCTCACGTCGGCGGCCGGGCACCCTACCGCTGCACAACGCTCAATTCAGCGACGACTTCACGAGTGCCAGTCGCAGCGCGGGAGGCCTGAATGCGCGCAATGAGCGGTTCGTGCAGAAAGGTGGACGCTGCGAGGGGCGCATCGCACGCGCCGTACAGCGCGCCGTCCTTGGGGTCGTACACGACGTCGCGGAACCATTTGCGGTGCTCACCGGCCGGCGTAACGATCGCAACGTCGATGTTCTCGTAGCCGCGAAGATCGACGTCTAGGCGATACACGACGTACTTGGTGTCAGCGGGCCACGCGGCGACGCGAGTATTCGCTTCTACGTGGATGTAGTGCACGTGGGGCAACTTGCGCAGCTCGGCGATCTGTTCGCCCGTGGCTCCGGACATGAAGCCGCCGCGCATCACGAACCACTGCGCTTGGTCGAAAAAAGCGTCGAGGTAGGCGAGTTCCGGAGCGCGGTCCTCGGCGGCGTCGACAAAGAGCCGTTCTTCGAAGTCGGCGGCGTGAACGTCGGACATCGCGGCCGACAGATAATCGTCGAGCAGGGCGAGGGTGTCGTCGGAGGCGCTCATTGGCTGGCCTCCCAGCGTTTGGGCAGAGCAACGCACTGCTTGAGTGCGTGCAATGCGCGATGCCTGAGCACGCGCGCATTGCCCTCGCTAATGCCGAGGCGCGTCGACACCTCCGAATGACTCAAGAGCTCACCGTACGAGAGCCACACGGCGTCTCGCGCGCGTTGCGACAGCTCGGTGAGGCAATCCTCGAGGCGCATGATCTCGACCGTGACCTCCGTGGGTTGCACGACTTCACAGGCCGAGACGCTGTCCCCATAGAGCTCCCACAACTTGCCGCGGCGTTCTCGCTCGCGCACGCGATCGAGCGCGAGGTTGCGGCAAATGCCGAGCACGAAGCCGGCCACGCGCGCCGGCTCCTCGACTCGCCCATTGCGCAGCGCTTCCACGAAAATCAACAGCACTTCCTGCTGGAATTCGCGGGCGGCATCTTGGCTGCGCAAACGACGCCGCGCGAAAGCGCGAATCGCAGGCGAGAGGCGCAAACACAGCCGAGCCTCGGCCGCGCGGTCACCGCCCATGGCTCGTGCCGCCAAAGCGGCCGCGTCCAAGGCTTCACTCGGGGCGGGCTCGGTGACCGAAAGCATGTCCCTTCAGCATACCAAAAAATCGCACCGGCCCATGTAACGAACGCGACGCTCACTCCACTTCTACTCCCGTATCCCCGCCACCTAGAAAGGAACGATCGCGTGATGAAGCTGAAGATTGGTCGCGTTTTGAGTCGAGTGGGTCTCGGATTGGGGCTCCTGGTAGCGGGCTTTGCGGGGCTCACCTGGGCACGACAAGCGCGTCAATTTCCCGTGAAAAGCCTAGAAATTCGAGCCAGCTCGGATCCGGCGGTCGTGGAGCGCGGGCGCTACCTGGTCCAGGGACCAGGCCACTGCGCCGACTGCCATGGGGCGCGTTTGCCATCCGGTGAGGCACCGGATGGCAACGCCGCGCTGAGCGGTGGCTACGAGTTCAAGCTACCCGTCGGGGTGTTCCGCGCGCCTAACATCACCTCGGACGCCGAGACCGGCATTGCTCACTACAGCGATGAAGACTTGGCGCGCATCCTCCGCTACGGCGTGCGCCCCGACGGCACGGCCGTACTGCCGTTCATGCCCTTCGCCGAACTCGCGGACGACGATCTGATGGCCGTGATCTCGTACTTGCGCACGACCCAGCCCGTGCACCACGCGGTGCCGGCGCACGAGCCCAATTTGCTGGGCTATGTCGTGCGCGCTTGGGTGCTGGAACCGGTTGGGCCGAAGACCACGCCGGAAAAGCACGCGCCGCACGGCCCGAACGCGGAAAACGGGCGCTACTTGGCGCACCACGTAGCCAACTGCGTCTCGTGTCACACGCGCATGGACATGCGCACGGGCAAGCTCGTCGGCCCGCTCTTCGGTGGCGGTGGCGAGCATCCGGCCCTCGACGGCAGCAAAAAGACCTACCTGAGCCCGAACCTCACGCCCGACCCGCGCTGGGGCTGGATCGAAGGCTGGGACGCGACTGCTTTCGCGGCGCGCCTGACTTCGGGCGCGGGGCGACCGGGATCGCCCATGCCCTGGCAATCCTTCAAAGGGCTGTCGAATGACGACGCACGCGCGATCTTCCTTTATCTGCGCTCGGTGCCGAAAGCCGAAGGCGGCCCGGATCCGCGCGAGCGCGATCCAGTGCAAAAGCTGGCCGCGGGCTCCTGATACGCAGTTCGCGACTCGAATCTTCCCTGACGGAGGGAGCTGATTTCGTCGCTCGTCGGCTCGAGAAAATCCGCGTTCCTTAAGCATCTTTTAGGAACGCGCGCGCTCGGCCGGTCCCATGTTCTCGGTACTCGGGGAGAGCACCTGACGCGCTTCGCGACACCCGTAGGGGTGTGACTTGCACGGCGAGGCGTGGGTGCGCCTCGAGCTGCCCCCAACCCAATCACCCCTAAGAGTAGAGAGATTAATCATGTCGTCCGTGTCCCGTATCTTGTTCGTGTCTGCCCTGCTTTGTGCTCATTCCGTGATCGCGTGCGGTGGTTCCACCGACGCGCACGAAAGTCCGACGAGCGGAGAAAGCGCGGGCGCGAGCAACGACGAAGATCCCGCAGCTGCGGGGTCGCACAGCGCGGGCGCGCCGGCCGCAGGGCACGGAAACAGTGCCGGCGCAGGTTCGGGTGGCTCCGCAGGCGCTGGCCAAAAGCCAACCCCAACTCCAAACGGCACGAAGCTGTCCGAAATCAAGACCGACGCTCAGGCGCTCACGGTCTGCAACCGCATCAAGGACTCGTTCAGCGAGGCCGACTTGAAGAAGATGGTGCAAGGCTCATGCGCGATCCAAGGTCTGACGGGCGCTGCCTCCCAGCTCGGCACTTGCGAAGAGCTTCAAGCGGACTGCGCCGAACAAACTCCGTTGCCCTCGACCAATGACGGCAGCTGCACCGCAGAAGACATTCCCGACTGTGACGACGTGACTGTCGACGAGTACGTGGCCTGCACGCAGGCCACGATGCAAGTCGGCATCGACTACCTGTCGGGCATCAGCTGCGAGACCGATCTGCAGAGTCTGAAAGCTCCGCCCCAGGCGAGCGCCTGCAAGGAGCCGTTCGCGCGTTGCCCCGAATACGCGGCGCTCTTTCAGTGAAGAGCGGTCAAGGTTGTGCGCTCGGCAGCGGCAAACCGCTGGCCGCGGGGAAGAACGCGAGCGAATCAGCACCCACGCTCGAGATCACGACGCTCGGAACGGTCGGCGCGGCGGCGGTGGAACTGACGGCAAGTTGCTCTGCCGTCAGTTTGCCGAAGCTGCTCTCGGAAAGCGAAATCCAGAGTGAGCCTTGGTCGTCGAAGGCGGCGCGATTGAGCACGGACTCATCGCCGAGCGCGAGCTGTGCCTTGGCCACCACCGTGTGCGTCCCTTCGGCGACGAGATCGGTCTTGGCGATCTCGAACAGCGCGTGACCCGCAACGTCCGTGGCCCACAGGTTGCCCGTGACGTCGAACGCGAGGAAGTTCGCGAACAGCGCGCTCGGTGCCACGTCGTCAGTCGTTACGTCGAGCACCAAGTCGGGCGCGCCGGCATCGTTGGCGCCGAGGCGCGCGCGGTCGAAACGCAGCACCTGGCCGCCCGCAACGACCCACAGGTTCCCCGAACCATCGAAGGCCAAGTCTTCCGTCTGCTTCGTGAAGCCCGACAGCGTGACGTTGGGTGCAATGTCCTCGGGCTCTTCACTCGAACCCGGTGAACTGTCCGGGCGATCGATGCGCAGCACCTTCTTGTCGCAGACACTGAGCCAAATGTTTTCGCTCGCGTCCAGCGCGATGCTCTGGATCTGCGGAACGCCAACGCCGCCGTTGGTCGTCGCGGGCACGCACGCGTCGAGCGCGAGATTGAACCGGTAATCGGCGAGGGGCTCACCCACACCACCGAGCCAGTGCGGTGCGTAGCGCGCGATCTGCGGCTGAGAACCGATACTCACGCCCCAGATATCGCCGGCATGATCGAAAGCCAGCACTCGCTCGATGGGCAGGGATGCCTCGGTCGTCGCAGCGGGCGAACCGGATGCAGCCAACGTGTCCGCGCCAAAGCCACGCTGAGGTGCGCCGCCGAGGCTGCGCAGAAGCGTCCACAGTTGGTGGCTCGGCGTGACCTTCGCGTAATTCACGACGACCGTCGCGCTGCCGCCGTCATCGAGACAAAACGTGGGGCTCGAGATCTGCGGATCGTACGCCGTGCGGACCAGCGGATCCGAGTCGTACACGCGCTTGGCCGTGACGGTGTAGCTGCCCCCTGGGACGTCGCTCAGCGTGGTCGACTCGCTTTCGAGCGCGTCGTGTGGACCGGAGATGGTGACACTCGCCGCGACCGTCTTGGGCAACCCGGACACGACCAAATCAATGTCGCCCTTGCCCGACTCGAGACACACACTCGAGCCAGACGCGCCGCCTGCTCCCGCGTCACCTGCTGCGCCGGGAACGTCGTCCACGCCGCCCGCTCCGCCTTCGCCCGCTGCGTTGCTCGTTCCGGCGCCGCCCGAGGCTTTACCTCCGGAACCTGCGGAACCTGCCGAGCCCCCAGATCCTGCGCCACCGCTTGGCGTGCTGTCCGTTGAACTACAGGCAAAAAAGAGCGCGGACACCAGGCACACGCTCGTCAGCAGTACACCTCGCATCCGTCGCTCCGTTGGAATTTGGGTTCGAGTAGCTAGCGACTCAGACGCTCTCGTTCTCAGCCTTCATGTGGCGATGAACGAAGAAGTAGTACAACCCACCGAGGACCACGACCGCGCCGCCGACCCAGATCGTGATGCGGTGCAGCTCGCCCTTCATCAGCTGCTCGTCCTGGCCCATCTTGACGCCGAGGTAGCAGAGCACCGAGCACCACACAGCCGAGCCGATCACGGTGAAGATCGAGAACTTGAGGAAGTCCATGCGCACGATGCCGGCGGGAATGCCGATCAAGTGGCGAACGACGGGCAACAAGCGCGACACGAACACACCCGGCGAACCGAACTTCTTCGCCCAGCGCTCGGCACCTTCGATCTTGTCCTTCTTGATCATCAAGTACGGACCGAAGCGCAGCACCAGCGGGCGACCCGCGATGCGCGACGCCCAGTACATCGCCGTGGCCCCAACCCAGGACCCGACCGTGCCCGCAAGCACGATGCCGGCCATGCTGAATTGGCCGGTCGTGTAAGCCATATGCGCCGCCGGCGGGATGATCAGCTCACTCGGCAGAGGAACGATCGAGCTCTCGATCGCCATCAGCAGCGCGATCAACGGGTAGCCTCCGGTTTGGAGGGCGCTCAGGTACCAATCGATCAGCGATTTCAACATAGCGGCGAAGCTTATACGCGAAAACTCGGCGGATACCAGCGCGGGCGCATCGGCCGCGCGGGAGCCCAAAAAAGCGCGGCCTCCACGTCACCTACGCCGCGCGCTTAGATGACGAACTCGACACAATCGAGAAATTGCCAGGGTTGCCGCAGCGACGCAGCGCGCCGCGGTGCCCGAAACCGCGCCAATCACGCGAGACCTTTGGGTTCTCGGTGAGCGACATGACAGCCCTAGCGCTCTTTCGCTAGTCTTATCGATTCATGACAGAGGGCGCGTGTCGTATCCCGCGACGGGCGGTGTTCGCGTGAGCCAACACCCGGAAGGCAGCGCGGCGCCGGTGCACGGCGTGCGACAGGAGCTGCAGCAATGGCGCGAGCGGACGCTGACCGGCGTGGCGCTGGTCACCGCCCCTTGCTTCGTCTCGGTGGGCCTTTGGTATTTCTTCATCGAAAACCCAGTCCCGGAGCTGTTCGCAGTGCTGATGGGCGGCGCCTTCGTGCTGCTGGTCGCGGGGCTGCTCCGCAGCTGGCCTTTCGTCCTGCGCGCCGGCGCGACGCTGGGTGTGTTCTACCTCGCGGCGGTCGTCGCGGACGTTCGGGTTGGTTACGGCCCGAACCCGAGCCTCGTGCTCGGCGTGGCTTGCTTCCTCGGTGCGCTCTTGCTCGGGTGGCGCATCGGCATCGCCATCGCCATCACGTGTACGTTCACGCTTGCCGCGATTGGCTACGCGCACGCGACGCAGCTCGTGCAGCGTGTTCCCGGCTGGGAGCGACTCCTCGACGGCGCCGTCCCAGTCAACATCTTGCGCGTCGTCGTCACCTTTGCGCTGCTCTCGACGGTGCTCGTGACCGCCACGTGGTACATCCTGAGTCGCTCCGAGGAGCTCGCTCTGGCCAAGGAACGCTCGCTCGAGAACCTGCGCCGCGAGCAAGCCGAGCGAGGGCGCATCGCGCATGATCTCGAACGGCGCGAGGCCGCCTTTCACAAGGCTCGCGAGCTCGAGCTGCTCGGTCGACTCGCGGGCAGCATGGCGCACGACTTCAACAATGCCCTGCTGGTGATTTGGGCCGCGCTCGACGAGCTCGCGCTGCTGCCTTCCTTGCCCGAGGCAGCGCAAGTTTCGCTCTCGGATCTCCGTTCCGCGGCCGATCAGGCCTACGCGACCACGAAGCAGCTCCGCGCCTTTGGCCCGATGGCGCCGCGCCGAGAGAGCGAAGTCGCGCTCAGTCCGCTGCTCGATAAGGCCAAGACGATGTTTTCGCGCGTCCTGCCGCAGAACATCGCGTTCGAAACGCGGCTCGAGCTCGACGCTTTCATCCTCGCGGATGAAGGTGAGGTGCTGCGCGTGCTGATGAACCTCGCGCTCAACGCGCGCGACGCCATGCGCGACGGCGGCAAGCTCACTATCGTGGTGCGGGCGCCCAGCGAGAGCGAGCTCATGCTTGCGCCAGGTCCCGACGCGCCCGAGCCTGGCCCCGTGAGCGCCCAGCGCTGGGTGGTGATCGAGGTGGAGGACAACGGCAGCGGCATGTCAGAAGAAGTGAAGAGCCGCGTGTTCGAGCCCTTCTTCACCACCAAGCAGGCGGCAGGCACCGGCCTCGGTCTGGCATCGGTTCGGGACCTCTTGATTTCGCACGGCGGCCAAGTCGAGGTGCAGAGCGAGGTCGGCTCGGGCACGACTATTTCGCTCTTCTGGCCCGCGATCGAGCGGCCCGGCGAGCAACAAACGCAGCCTCAGGCCGCTCACGAGGATGAGCCCTTGGTCGTACTCCTAGTTGACGACGATGAGGGTGTCCGTCTGGCATTGCGCCGCAACCTGGTGCGCGCCGGGATCACCGTGCTCGACGCCGTCGACGGCGCGCAAGCGCTGACCATCGCCCGTCGCCATCATGCTCCCATCCACCTGCTGTGCACCGACTGCGTGATGCCTGGGCCGACGGCGCGTCAGCTGATCGCAGGGTTTCGCGAGCTCCACCAGGGACGCGTTCTCGTTTGCTCGGGGTACGCTCCGGCGGAGACCGGGCTCACCTCGGACGTCTTCGATGATTTCCTACCTAAGCCGTTCAGCGGCGAAACGCTGGTGGCTCGGGTGCGTGCTCTGGCCGGCGAGGCACGCTGATCGATCCGGCGAGATTCGCCATCGTTGGCCAAACTCGTCTCCTTTTGCGGTTTTCTCCGGCGAAAGCCAACGAGGATTCGTTGAAATCTCGAGCCAGCACAGTCGCGGATTTCGAAGCGACTCGACGCCCCGACAGGGCCGAATATGCTCTCTCGCGCACCAATACGAGGAGGCGACATGACTCTGTCGAAACGGATGGGCGCAGAAGCGTTTGGCACTTTCTGGCTGGTGTTTGGTGGCTGCGGCAGCGCGGTGCTGGCCGCAGGCTTTCCGAAAGTCGGGATCGGGCTGATGGGAGTTTCGCTCGCGTTCGGGCTGACGGTGCTGACCATGGCGTACGCGATCGGTCACATTTCCGGCTGTCACCTGAACCCGGCCGTGTCGATCGGACTCGCCGTCGCGCGCCGCTTTCCCGCGAAAGAGCTGCCAGCGTACATCGCAGCGCAACTCGTGGGCGCGATCGCGGCGAGCGCGGCGCTCTATGCGATCGCCAGCGGAACCCCTGAGTTTTCATTGGACGGCGGGTTTGCCTCGAACGGCTTTGCAGAACACTCACCGGGTGGCTATTCGCTCGGCGCAAGCTTCCTCGCCGAGTTCTTGCTCACGTTCTTTTTCCTGTTCGTGATCCTCGGCGCAACGGACAGCCGCGCACCGGCAGGCTTCGCACCCATTCCGATCGGCTTTGCCCTGTGCCTGATCCACCTCATTGGGATCCCCGTGACGAACGTGTCCGTCAATCCGGCGCGCAGCACCGGCCCAGCATTGTTCGTGGGCGGCTGGGCGCTGCAGCAGCTCTGGCTGTTCTGGATCGCACCGCTCGTCGGTGGAGCGATCGCGGGCGTCGTGTATCCACTGCTCTTTGGCAGCCACTCTGCGCCGGCCGTAGCAGGCGTGCCCGAACCCAAGCTCGGCACGGTAGCTCCCGGCACCTGAACGTGAAAAGGCCAGTCACCGAAATGACTGGCCTTTCATCCGCTCGCGAGGCGTCGCGCGCCAGCGCCGCTAGCTGCTGCGGTTTTCGGGCAGCTGCTTGCCGTCTTCCGGCGGCTTGGCCGCCGCGGGTGGATCGACTGCGTCCTCATTCAGACCCTTCTTGAAAGAGCGAATGCCTTCACCGAGGCCCTTGCCCACACCGGCAAGCCGACCCGGTCCGAACAGGAGCAGGACGATGACTAGAACGATGACCCAGTGAACGGGGCTTAAAGATCCCATGGCTTTTTACTCAGTTGGCAGGAAGTGCCGCAGCGGTGACTTCACCTACAATAGCATCAGGCTCAGGGCAAGCCAGAGTGCACCCAGAAATGCTCGGCAATGCCGCTGCTTTTCATAGCCGAAAAATCAACTCCCGCTCCGCCTCGGGCGCGTCGAGGGAAACCGTCTCAGAGTAGGTTTTCGGCCCCACACGAGCACCAAACGCGACGTGGATTGGCGGATTCTCGCCGCCCAGCGCCTCGAGCCGGATCCGGACGCGATAGTCGCCTCGGAGCGGCTCGCCGTCGCTCAGGTACACGTTTTCCAAATTTTGCCCGTGACACTCGTTATTTCGGCCTGGGCAGTCGCGCTCTTTAACCAAACCGCTACGCGCGGTTCGCCCAACTTCAATCAATTCGCCGCTCGGATCGAACAAGCGCAGATCGACGTCCGCGCGGGGCTCGTCCCAAGCGATCGCAAACTGCACGAGGCCCGTGTGTAACCCACAACCCTCGTCGATGATGCCGTTGCAATTGTCGTCCGTGGCGTTGAAGCACAGCTCCAGGCCGCTCGGTGCGCAGGGCTTCTGCGCTAAAGACGAGGGCACCGAACCCAGCAACGCCGGGCCGTCGGCGACCGCTTGGTTCGGCGCGGCCGCCGGCTGGCACGCGCCGAGCCCGAGTAGGCTCAGCGCGGCGATTCGAACACGAGCCGAGCGCGCGTTTACGCGGGTCACTTCTTTTCGTCGGGAATGTTCACGCCAGTGACGACCTTCGGGTTCATCAACTCGAAGTAGGCGGCGCGGGCTTGTTCACCCCCGGGGCCGCTCTGGTCGCGCAGCGCGAGCAACACGCCTTGCTCGGACATGAACTTGAGCGCGCGGATTGCGCCCGAGCGCTTGGCCGCGTCGTCACCCTTGGCCATCGCGTACAGCCGAGAACGCAGCACCACGCGCGTGAACGAGTGCGGCCCGTTGTCGAAGATCAGATTGTCGAACTGCTTCATCAGCATCACGCGCGCCCACTCTTGCTGAGTTTGGCGCACGCTGAGCTTGCTGATCGCTTCGGCGTTGTCCACGTACTTGAACAACAAGCCCGACTCGAGATCCTCTTGCGACCAGTAGCCGAAGCTCCTGTACCAAAGGTCCCCGAGCTCATCGAGCGCCTCTTTGCGCTTGCCGGCGTAGAGAGCCACGGCGCGCGCCGCGGTTTCCGGTGTGCCGCCCAAGATCAGCGCCAACGCCGCGTCGTTCATCATCGCATCGTCGCTCATCATACCGAAGAGCTGCGTTTCGACGCTCTGATCGAAGCCGCCCTTGGCGATCGCGCGAGCCACCTGGTGGCGCGTTTCCACCGCCGATTGCGGGTTCATCAGCGACACGAGCGCGCCGGCCGTGCCGGGCACTGGGCGCTGAATCAGCGCTTCGAGCAAACACGCGCGACGCACTTCGTCCGGCTTTTCGTTGCCCTTGTAGTCGGAGATCTTCTTGGCAATCGTGAGAAAGTCTTCCTTCTCTGCCACCCAAGCCAAGGCTGCACAGGCCGAGAAGCGCGACTGCTCGTTGTTCTGCGGATCTTCGATGTAGTCGAGCAGCGGCTTGAAGGACTTGCGATCGCGCCACTCCGACAAGCCGTCGGCCGCGCCCACGCCGATGGCGCGCAAGCTCATGCCCAAGATGGCGACGCCACCTTGCAGCAAGCCGTCCATCGTCACGTCCAAGTCCTTGGGACGGCGCGTGAGCGACTTGATGAGCACGTTGTAGGACGGCGCGTCCTTCAACCAGCCGACGTAACGCAGCGCGCTCTGCGCCACGACCCACTCTTCCGGCATCGGCGGCTGCTGACCTTCTTTGGGCAGCGGCTCTTTCGGGTTCGACCACTTGCGCAGGTTGGCGATGTCCTTCGTGGACTCCATCGACGCCAGCGCGCGCAAGCCGTTGGCATGCGGCGAAGGCATTTCATGGATCCAGAAGATCACGCCGTCTTCGGCCTGCTCGGCGATCTCGGTCCGCTTCTCGGGATGCAAAATCGCGAGATCCGCGATCATGCGCGCGGCGACGACGCGCTCGTTGTCGTCGCGCTTGAGCATCATTTCCCAATCGTTTTGATCGGTGTAGAGCTTCAGCGGATCCATGCGCAGGCGCTTGGCCAAGGTCGGCACGCCACGCACGTCACCAATCTGCGATAGAGAGACGGCCGCGCGCGTCTGGAAATGCATGTGCGGCTTGCTCTGCAGATACGCGTACAAGGCGTTGCCGCCACGCGGATCGTTGAGCTTGTCGATCATGTCGAAGATTTGCTTCTTCTGATAGTACGCAAGCGCTGGGTCCTCGGCCGAGACCGAGTTGAGCGCGAGCACCAAGCCGTCGGTGCCGACGCCGTCGCGCAGCGCTTCGAGGAACTTGTTGCGGCTGTCCTTGTCGGCGGTCTTGAGCGCCGCAACCAGCGGCTCACGCGCTTTCGGCTCGCCGATCTTGCCCAGACCGGGCGCTGCTTGGCGCGAGACCTCGGGGTCCGAATCCTTGACCAACGTGATCAGCGTGTCGGTCCACTTGGGCTCGGCGTTCTGCGACAGAATCGTCGCCACCAGCTGGCGCACGGCCGGGCTCGGATCGCCCGCCATGCTGGCGAGCTTGTCCAAGCTGACGAGTTGCACCATGCGATCCGGATCGAACGCGGTACCACCGCCGAGACGCTGCACCTTGGAGAGCAGACCGGCGCGATACAGCACCATGATGTCGTCGAACGCGCGCGACTCACCGAGCACGACCAACGCCCAAGCAATTTGCGGCTTCGCGCCCGGACCGGCCTTCTTCAGCGCCGCCATCAGCGCGTCCTTGGCAGGCTCACCGAGCGGACGGCCGTACTCGGCGAGAGCCAGCGCGGCCATGCCTTGAATCGGCTCCGAAGGCACCTGAAGCGAGTCGATCGCGAGCTTCACGCCTTCTGGATCTTTGGCCCAAGCAAGCTGCTTGAGCGCTTCGGCGCGCAGCTCTTCGCTTGCGTCACTCGCGGCCCACTTACGCCAATCCGGGATCTGTTCCGGCTTCGGCTTGACGAAGATTGCCTTCTTCTTCTCTTCCCCCTGTTCGATGCTGAGCTTGTCGGCTTCTTGCTTGCCGCCGATCAGCATGAACGCGGCAAAGCCGCCCACTGCGAGCAGGCCAACCAAGATCGCCATCGGCGCGAAACGGCCCTTTTTGAAATTGCCGTCGCCGGAATCGAAGCCCGCTGGAACACCGCCACCGCCACGGGGTGCTGCAGGGATGTCATCATCAGGCGGCCACTTGGCGAAGTTCACCATCGGCGGAGGCGGAAGATTAGGAGCCGGAGAATTCGGTGCGGGCAATTTCGAATCGAGCATGGATCCTCCCGCGAAACGCGGTGATGGTGAGCGGACCTGCCACAGGCGCGCGAGTCAGGCGCAATTGCAGCTCGCCGCGAACTTAGCCCAAGCGGAAAAAAGGGGGGAGAGTTCCCTTCATCGTTCGTCGATCGTTCGGCGGCTCATGGTTCGGATTTCACTGGAAACTTCTCTCGAGACTTCGATTTTCGCCACAGCGAGGCCCCTCAATCGTAAAACCGCTTTGCGCTACTCGGCCCGCGCGCCCGATCGTCGTCTCCCCGCTCCGGCATGACTCCCTCATCTTCATGGCAGAAGCCGGTAGCAATCACCGTCGCGACGACCGCGCTCGTCGCGTTGCTCTCGCGCTTGCCCGATACGTACTCGGCGACCGCGGTGGGTTTTGCCTTCCTCGCGGTGACGTACGCACTCGTGCTGCGCACGGACGATCGCGAGAAGATCGCGCGCTACGGGTTGTCCTTCGCTGGCTTGTTCGAGCCGGAGCCACTGTCGCTCGCGCGCATGACGAGCGAAGCAGGGCGCGCGCTGCTCTGGGCGCTCGGTGCTGCGTTGATCTTCCTGCCGCCGTTCTGGCTCGGCTTCCTTTGGTGGTGGGGCATCCAAGTCCCTTTTCACGCGCCACCCCTGCACACGCTCGGGAGCGATCTTTCAGGCCAGCTCTTGGTCATCGCGCTGCCCGAGGAGGCGTTCTACCGCGGCTACCTGCAGTCGGCGTTGGATGAAGTGTACCAGCCGCGCTGGCGTATTTTGGGCGCCAAGCTCGGACCCGGCTTGCTGCTGAGCAGCGCCCTTTTTGCCCTCGGTCACCTGTGCACGGAGTTCAACGCCGCACGCCTGGCAGTATTTTTCCCTTCACTCGTGTTCGGCTACCTGCGCGCGCGCACCCGCGGGGTTGGTGCGGGTCTGGTATTTCACGCATTGTGCAACCTCTTTGCTTCGTATCTCAGCCAGAGTTACGGTTTTGCGCGGTGACCCCTTCTTACCTGATCGATCACCTCGTCGATCTCGCATTGACCGAGGATTTGGCTGGCGGCGATCTGACGACCGAGGCAACGGTCGGCGCGAGTGATCGCGCGATCGCTCGAGCGGTCGCGCACTCGCCGTTGCTGGTGTGCGGCGGAGACGTATTCGCGCGCGTGTTCTATCGCGTCGATCCCGGGCTGCGCGTCGAGCGCTGCATCGCAGATGGCGAGCGCGCGAAACCGGACGACGTGCTTTGGATCGCGGAGGGCGCGACGCGCTCACTGCTGATGGCAGAGCGCACCGCGTTGAACTTCGCACAACGCATGAGCGGCACAGCCACGCTGACCCGCCAGTTCGTGGACGCATTGCCGGAAAACGCAGTGACGCGCATCGTCGACACGCGCAAGACCACGCCAGGGTTGCGCTTCTTGGAGCGCTACGCGGTGCGCTGCGGGGGCGGGCACAATCACCGCGACAGCTTGGGCTCGGCGGTGTTGATCAAAGACAATCACATCGTCGCCGCTGGCGGTGTGCGTGCGGCCATCGAGCGCGCGAAAAAGCATGCCCCACACACCAGCCGCATCGAGATTGAAGTCGAGTCGCTCGAAATGCTCGACGAAGCCCTCGACGCCGGCGCGGAAGTCGTGATGCTCGACAACTTCGCGAACGACCAAATCGCGGTAGCAGTGGAGCGCGCCCACGGGCGCGCCATCGTCGAGGTTTCCGGCGGGATCACGCTAGCGCGCATCCCCACGCTGGCCGCCGCAGGGGTGGACGTGATCAGCGTCGGCGCCCTGACGCACTCGGCGCCCGCCGCCGACATCGGCCTCGATATCGAGAGCCTATGAAGTTGTTCGACGCCGATCGCTTCCGGGCGCGGTCACGCGAGAGCAAACCCGAGCTCGGCCGCCCATTGATGTACGAGGCCGTGACTGGCTCGACCAACGACAACGCGCTGGCCGCAGCGCGCTCCGGCGCGCCACACGGCTCCTTGTTCGTCGCGGACGAGCAAACCGCGGGCCGCGGACGCCGCGGCAATACCTGGCTCGCAGCGCCCGGTGAGAACTTGCTGTTCTCCGTGCTCCTCCGCCCCAAGCTCGAACTGTCGCAGGCCAGCGCACTGACGCTCGCCGTCGGCCTAGCGCTACGCGACGTGATCGGGCCGCTACTAAAAGAACCCGCGCACATCAAATGGCCGAACGACCTGTATGTGAACGGCAAAAAGCTCGCCGGCATTCTGGTCGAGTCGCAGCTACAGGGTGATCGCCTGCAAGCGGTGGTCGTAGGCATCGGACTCAATGTCGCGACGCGCGATTTTCCGCCGGAGATCGCGGCGCGTGCGACGTCCCTCGCGCTGCTCGGTGCCGATCACATCGAACGCGAACCCTTGCTTCAAGAAGTGTTGAACGCGCTCGCACAACGCCTGAATGCTTATCAGCGCGCAGGCGTCGCGGGGATCTTCGACGAACTGAACGCCGCTGACGCACTGCGCGGCCAGCGCATCCGCGTGGACTCACACGAAGGCGTGGGCCGCGGCATCGACGAACAAGGCCGCCTGCTCTTGCAAGACGATGCCGGCGGCCTGAGCGCGATCATCGCCGGCACCGTCGAGTTTCGCTAGTCAGGGC